>Ga0209086_10001090_pt1 | contig 22193 bp, 11 predicted proteins | sample M_130207_XF_Meta_FD_187312 | JGI IMG/M metagenome (GOLD analysis project Ga0209086, IMG submission 187312) | Freshwater microbial communities from Lake Montjoie, Canada to study carbon cycling - M_130207_XF_MetaG (SPAdes) (version 2) | ecosystem: Environmental > Aquatic > Freshwater > Lake... | reverse complement strand
GCCACGCAAGACTTGAGCGAGTGGTTGGCGGCGCACGGCGTGCCTGGCATTTACGGAATTGACACGCGCGCTCTTGTTCGCAAGTTGCGCACACAAGGCGCGCTGCGTGGCGTGATCAGCGGCAATGCGACATTCAGCGATGAGCAACTTGTGGCCAAAGCAAAATCAATTCCGTCCATGGCGGGACAAAATCTTGCGGCGTGCGTCAGTCCCATGTCGCAAGGAACATGGACGGAAAATCTTGGCGCGTGGGCGGATGCGCATGCTGTGAACACGCTTGAAGAAAAAAATTCTGGCGGCGATAAAAAATTTAAAGTGGCGGCGCTGGATTGCGGTGCCAAACAAAATATTTATCGCCATCTTGCGCAGCGTGGTTGCGAAGTTTTTACGTTGCCACACAACGCAAGCGCGGCGGACATTCGCGCGCTGAAGCCCGACGGACTTTTCATTTCAAATGGTCCGGGCGACCCCGCCGCCGTCGCGGCCACGGTGGCTACTTTGCGTGAAATTGCGGGCGAAATACCCACATTTGGCATTTGTCTTGGACATCAATTGTTGGCGCTTAGTTTGGGCGCGACAACGTGGAAGCTTAAGTTTGGCCATCGCGGCGCAAATCAACCGGTGCGAAATGTGTTGACGGGTCGCGTTGAAATCACCAGTCAAAATCATGGCTTCTGCGTTGATGAAGATTCATTGCGCGCGGCTGGCGGCGAGCCCACGCACATTCATTTGAACGACGGAACCTTGGCGGGATTTCGCCACACGCACAAACCAATTTTCTGCGTGCAGTACCACCCAGAGGCCAGTCCGGGTCCGCATGAATCCGCGTATCTCTTTGACTGCTTCATTGACATCATGCGAACGCGCACGCCCGTGACGGCGCAACAAATGGAAGCGCATCAATCCGCGTCCGCCCGCTTTGCCGCGGCGGCCACGGCGTAAGCGGCGCAGCATGCGCGGCCTTTACGACGAACCTGTTTGCAAACACATTCTTGTGGCCGTGGAGCGCGGAGTGGACCGCTATCCAGACGGCTTGACCTACGGCGTGCCGCAGTCGCTGCAACGCGTGGGCGTTGGCCATCGCGTGAAGGTTCCGCTTGGTCGAGGCGACTCCTCCACATTTGGATGGGTGGTGAAAGAAATTCCGCCTGAGCAGGCCGCCTCCATTGCCGCGGATCGCATGAAGTCCATTCTTTCAATAGAAGAGACCGACCCGCTTCCATCGCAAATTGTTGAATTAGCCCGCTGGATCAGCGTGTATTACTGCTGTCCCCTTGGTGTGGCTCTTGCGGGAGTGCTCCCGGCGGCGGTTAAAAACGCTATTGGGCTAGTGGAATCCTCGTGGATTGATCAAACCGATTTGGGCGCCGAGGCTCTGAGCGCGTCGGGGGTGGCAAGACCTAGTGATGGCGCGAAGCGAACGAAAAGCTCTGACGCACTTCCAGGCAACCTTGCGGAAACAATTTCATCCGCCACACCCAAACCAATTCGTCTGTCAGTTGCGCACAAAAGAATTTTACAAGTGTTGCGCGACACGCCGCCAGAACTGCGCCCCATTGAGTTGCGAGAACTTTTAAAGAAGGCCGCGGTAGCAACACGCGCTCCGTTGACAGCCCTCATGAAGGCTGGGTTTGTCAGCACGGTGAAACGATCAAGCGTGGAGGCGAGTTCGCTCACTCCAGAAAATGCGCCGCGCGATTTTTCCAAGGACCGCCCCGCGCTCACAGCGTCACAAAGCGCCGCGGTGAATTCCATTCATGCCACAAGCACCGCTGGTTTTTCACAGCATCTTTTATTTGGCGTCACGGGCAGTGGAAAAACGGAAGTGTATTTGCAACTCATAGAACTATGCAGAAACGCGGGCAAAACAGCTATTTTGTTGGTGCCAGAAATTTCCCTCACGCCACAAACCACGGCGCGCGTGTTGCGGCGATTTCCAAACGACCGAGTCGCTATTTTGCATTCGGGGCTCACGGCGGCGCAGCGCAATCAACAGTGGACCATGGTGGCGGGCGGCGAGGCGAAAATAATTGTCGGCGCGCGCAGCGCCATCTTCGCGCCCGTGCCAGACGGCGAGCTTGGTTTAATCATGGTCGACGAGGAACATGATTCGTCTGGTTACAAACAAGATCAAGCCCCGCGCTACCACGGACGCGATGTGGCAATTCGCCGCGCTCAAATGTCGGCGTGTCCAGTTGTGCTTGGCAGCGCAACACCCAGTTTGGAAAGTTGGTGGAACGCCACCGAGCGCGGTATCAGCACGCTACATCGCCTGCCCGAGCGCGCGCCTGGCCTGGTCACGCCCACAGTGGAAATCATTGACTTTTCGCAGGATATGAAGCACTTTCGCGACAAGCGTGTGCACTTGCTTGGCGCGCGATTGGCGGATCGATTGGCGTATGTCATTGAGAATGGCGGACAAGCGTTGATGCTTCTCAACCGCCGTGGATATGCCAACTGGATTTCCTGCGCCGCGCGTTGCGGTTGGATGATGCGCTGCCAGCATTGCGACACAGGAATGATTTGCCACTCGGGTCCTCGCTCGCGATTTGTACGTTGCCATCATTGCTTGACTGAACAACTTCTTCCACAAGCATGTCCTTCATGCAAAATGGGAGTGACCGTATTTGGTTTAGGAACGCAACGCGTGGAGGAAGAATTAGCGCATGTGCATCCAGCGCTTGCGAAAGCCGGCGCGGTGTTGCGCGTTGATGGTGACACCATGCAGAACAGCCACGACATTTATCAAGCGCTTGCACGCTTTGCTTCTGGCGAAGCCAAGGTTCTCGTTGGCACGCAAATCATCGCAAAAGGGCTGGATTATCCCAATGTTCGATTGGTTGGCGTTGTCAACGCCGACACCGCGATCAACCTTCCAGACTTCCGCGCCGCGGAGCGAACCTTTCAACTTGTCAGCCAAGTCGCGGGTCGATGCGGTCGCGGCAGTGGTCCCGCGCAAGCGATTGTGCAAACATTTCAACCCGACGCGCTTCCCATTCGCTTGGCGGCGTCTCATCAATTTGAGGAGTTTGCAAAACAAGAACTCGCCTCGCGCAAACAATTCGACTTGCCACCGTACCGGCGCATGGCGCGCATTGTTGTGCGTCATGAAACTCTCGCATCCGCGCAAAACATTGTTTCAGAAATCCGCCGCGCGCTTGAGCGTTTGCCAGAAGCAACTGGCGCGCACTTTCGTGGACCTCTGCCCTGCCCCATCGCGCGCATTGCGGATCGCTTTCGAATTCAACTTGAAATTCTGGCCACGGATGCAAACGCGTTGCAACGCCTCATCGCCGCCGCGCGCAATCGAGCCATTTTTCCAAGCGGCGAACTCTGCGCCGTGGATATTGACCCTGTCGCGCTGCTCTAAATCAAAGCGCTTCGTTCCCTCGCTTTCAAGGGCAAATATCGCTAGAATGGCTTAGTTTCACAGACATTCTTTCAAACCATTTTTGACACGTTTGCCGCGCCGTAAAAGCACTATCTTTGAAAGCGACATTTGGAGCATTCTTCAGTGAGCAACACTCCCTCTTCCAATCCTTCCCCTTCGCCCCAATCCGCCGCCGCATCGGTGAATGGTCTTGACCCCGCCTTGCTTGAGACGCTCTATGCCGATTGGCAGCGCGACCCCGCGAGTGTGAATCAAGAGTGGCGCAGTTTTTTCCAAGGCTTTGAACTTGGCTTTGAGCGTTCGCCAAATCCCGCCGCCGAAACCGCGCCAGCCACCAACGAAAAATCGCCCGCCATTTCTACCGTCCCCGCCGCATCTGGAATGATGCACGGCTCACAAAGCAAAGTCGCAGGCCTCATCGACGCCTATCGCACACTTGGACATTTGGCGGCGTCACTCGATCCGCTTGGCGTGGAGCGGCCATTTCCAGAGGAGTTGCAACTTGAATCATTCGGCTTGACCGACAGCGATCTAGCCGCGTCGTTTGATCCTGGAACGCTGCCACTTCCAAATCCAAGTTCACTGACCGAGATCATCAATCTTCTGGAAGAAACATATTGCCGGCATGTTGGTGTTGAGTATCAACATGTTCAAGATCGTCAACAACGGCGCTGGCTGCAGCAACGCATGGAAAGCGTGCGCAATCAGCCGCAATTTGATGTTTCTGTGCGCAAGCGATTGCTTGAAAGACTTATTGCGGCCGAAGGTTTTGAATCCTTCCTGGAGAAGCGCTTCATTGGAAAGAAACGTTTTGGTTTGGAGGGTGGCGAGACTTTAATTCCACTGCTCGATGCCATCGTTGATCAAGGTCCCGCGCTTGGCGTGCGCGAATTTTCATTTGGCATGGCGCACCGCGGTCGCCTGAATGTGCTGGCCAACATTTTGGAAAAACGCTTCGACCAAATTTTCACCGAGTTTGACGAAGCTTGGACGGAGGACTTTTTGTCCGGCGGCGGCGACGTGAAATATCATCAAGGCTATTCAAGCGATGTGAAGACCACCAGTGGTCAACCGCTGCACATCACGCTGGCCGCAAATCCAAGCCACTTGGAATTTGTTTCAAGCGTGGTCATGGGTCGCTGCCGCGCCAAGCAACGACTTGCCAATGACACCGAACACCGCACCAGTGTTGTGCCAATTCTTATTCACGGTGACGCCGCGCTTCCGGGTCAAGGTATTGTCGCCGAATGTTTCAACATGATGTTGCTTCCTGGCTTCACCGTGGGCGGCACCATTCATGTGGTCATTAACAATCAAGTCGGTTTCACCACGGATGCAAAAGATTTATTCAGTGGTCGTTACTGCACCGACATCGCCAAAATGGCGAACACGCCAATCTTTCACGTGAATGGCCAAGACCCCGAAGCCTGCGCATGGGCCGCGCGGCTTGCCATTGAATGGCGCCAATCTTTTGGCACCGACATTCTGGTGGACATGTGGTGCTACCGAAAGAATGGTCACAATGAAACTGACGAGCCTTCATTCACGCAACCACTGATGTACAAGTTGGTTCGCAAGCAAGTCACGGCCATGACTCATTACGCAAACCGTCTGCAACAAGAGGGCGTGATCACCGCCGATGAGGTCGAACACCTCAAGAGCGATTTGTTCGCGCGCATGGACGAGGCCCAGACACGCACCAAAAAAACACCGGTGGTTCCAGGCAAGAAACCGTTCGATCATATTTGGGCGGGACTGACTGAGGCCTACTCCGACACGCCAATTGAAACGGGCGTGAAAGAAAGTCGCTTGAAAGAAGTTGCGACCGCGCTTGCAAACTTGCCGGCGGGTTTTCTCGCGCACAAGAATGTCACCCGGCTTTTAGAAATTCGCGGCAAACTTGGCGGCGATGTTGGCGTGGATTGGGGCCTTGCGGAAATGCTCGCCTACGGAACTCTTCTGCTTGAAGGCCATCCCATTCGACTCACGGGTCAAGATGTGGAGCGCGGAACATTCAGCCACCGTCATGCGGTTGTGGTTGACCAAGACACCGGCGCGCCGTATATCGCGTTGAATGAAATCGCCGCGAATCAAGCTAAATTTTGCGTGCACAATTCACCACTCACCGAGCAAGCGGTTGTTGGCTACGAGTATGGATATTCGCTCACCGATCCACGCATGTTGATCTTGTGGGAAGCGCAATTTGGCGACTTCTGCAACGGCGCGCAAATCATCATTGATCAATTCATCGCCAGCGCGGAAACAAAGTGGCAACGATCAAGCGGACTTGTTCTTCTGTTGCCACACGGATACGAAGGCCAAGGACCAGAGCACAGTTCCTCGCGCGTTGAGCGCTTCCTTCAATTGTGCGCCGCCAACAACATGGTGGTGTGTCAACCATCCACCACCGCGCAAATGTTCCACTTGTTGCGACGACAAATGAAAGTGAAGTTCCGCAAGCCGCTGATTGTGCTCACGCCCAAAAGCATGCTTCGGTTGGCCGCGGCAGCAAGCGCTCCAATTGAATTCACCAAGGGCGCGTGGCAACGAACAATGTCCGACACCGCGCCAGAAGCGTCGGCGAACGCGCAGAAATTATTGTTCTGCAGCGGAAAGATTTACCACGAACTTGTGGCGCAACGCGCCAAGAGCAAGTCCGCCAATATCGCCATTGTGCGCGTAGAACAGTTGAACCCATTTCCAGCTGATGAAATTAAAAAGCATTTGGAGCAACACTCCAAAGCAGACGTGTTCTGGGTTCAAGACGAGCCGCGCAACATGGGCGCATGGCGATTTGTGCAGGGTCGCATGATCGATCTCTTCGCGGATCGACCCGTGAAATATATTGGTCGACCAGATGGCGCGAGTCCGGCGGTTGGCAGTTTGAAAATGCACGGCCATCAACAAGAAGTCATTCTTTCCGAAGCAGTTGGCGCAATTCCACTTACTGACGGCGCCGCCAAAAACGACAAGATCGACAAAGAATCAACTGACACTTCGCCCGCGGGCACAAAGCACTGACCACTTCGTAAACACTCAAGCATGGAGCCACTGGAATGATTGACATTGTGATACCGAGTCCTGGAGAAAGCATTACCGAAGTTCGTCTTGGCGCGTGGAAGCGCGGAGATGGCGAGTGGGTTGAAAAAGACGAAGTGCTTACGGAAATTGAAAGCGACAAAGCCACACTGGACATTTTGGCCACGGCTTCAGGCGTACTCAAAGTGACCGCGCAAACTGGAGAAGATTTGAAAGTTGGCGCCGTGGTTGCGCGCATCGACGAAAAGGCGGCGCGACCCGCCGGCGCAAACGTTAAGCCTGCGAGCAACGCTGTTTCATCCGCGGCGGGAAACACTTCCGTGCCCGCGCACAAAGAAACTTCCAGCGCCGCCGTTGTTGAACCGAAAGTCACCAGCGTTGCGCGCAAAATGGCCGTGGATAAAGGCGTAGATCTTGGAACGGTGGAGGGCTCTGGTCCTGGCGGACGCATCACCAAAACAGATGTTGAACACGCGCAGATGACTCCAGCAAAATCGGCCGCGGTAAACGCGCCAGCCGTGCCATCTATTGGCACCGCCAAAAGTTTTCCAGCGCCACTTGTAACCGGCGCGCGCGGAATGCGCCGTGAACGCATGACCAAGTTGCGTCAACGCATCGCTGAGCGTTTAGTCAGCGCCAAAAACACAGCGGCCATGTTGACCACGTTCAACGAAGCCGACATGTCGCAAGTCATGCGCCTGCGCGCCGAGCACAAGGAGGCCTTTGAAAAGCGACACGGCACAAGCTTGGGCTTCATGGGTTTCTTCGTGAAGGCCGTGGTTGGCGCGCTGGAAAAATATCCGCGCCTCAACGCTTTCATTATTGGCGACGAGGTTGAGTACCACGACTACATCGATGTCTCCGTTGCCGTTGGCACCGACAAGGGACTTATGGTTCCTGTTCTGCGCAACGCCAATCGTCTTTCAATTGCCGAAGTGGAGCGAACTATTCGCGAGCTCGCTGTCAAAGCGCGCGACAACAAACTCACCGTCGATGACATGACTGGTGGCACATTCACCATCACCAACGGCGGCGTGTACGGCAGTCTTATGAGCACGCCAATTCTGAATCCTCCGCAGTCTGGAATTCTTGGCATGCATGCCATTAAAAATCGCGCGGTGGAAGATCCAAAAAATCCAGGCCACGTCGCTATTCGTCCAATGATGTATCTGGCGCTGAGCTATGACCACCGTATTGTGGATGGTTCCGAAGCCGTTGGTTTTTTAGTGGACATTAAGAACGCCATTGAAAATCCAGAGCGCTTGTTGTTGGATGTCTAAGCAACGCCAGGCGCGCAATACATTGTCCACTGCTTGTCAATTTCAAATCTGACAATTCAACTTGCAAATATAAATTGCAATATCAATGCCGATCAGGTTCGCCGCGCTCTCGCACCGCCAACTTGGCTTGCTTCTCGCCTTGATCTGGCTCAACGCCCATGTAGTTCAGGGTTTCATCAATCATCTTGCGGCACACGGGTCCAGCAATGGAACCTCCATAATGTCCCTTTGATTTATCCGGATCATCAAGAACAACCAAGCACACAATTCTTGGATTATCAAACGGCGCGCCAGCGATAAACGAACTCACATAGCGATCTTCAAAGTAGCCCTTGCCTTGTCCCTTTGGTTTTGGCAACTGAGCGGTGCCGGACTTGCCGAACATTCTATAAAACTCACTCTGCGCTTTGCGTCCTGTACCTTCCGTCATGACACCTTCCATTGCGTCACGCGCAGTCAACGCGATCGCCTCTGGCATCACACGCTTGCTTGGAACTGAATATTGATTGTCCGCGCCTTCGGTGCCAAGCGACAGCCGCGCTGGAACCATGCTTCCATCCCTGCAAAATGCGGAGAAGGCTTGCACCATTTGAATTGGAGTGACGCCAATTTCGTGACCCATGCACACGCTTGTTTGCGTGTAGACCGACCACTTCTTAGGCGTTGTCACCAAGCCTTCGCTCTCACCAGGAATTCCAACGCCGCTCTTTTGTCCAAATCCAAATCGCTGCACCATGTTTTGCATGTCGCTAAATTTCATGCGCTCCGCCGCGGCCGCCATTCCACCGTTGAGCGACTTCACAAGAACTTTTTTCCAAGTCACTGGTCCTGGATATTTCACATCACGAATCACGCGTCCAAATTTGGTGACATACGGACCGTTTGGCAAATTCACAATTGTTTCCGGCTTAAACACGCCAAGTTCCGTGGCCGTCGCCCAGACAAATGGCTTGAATGTGGAACCCGGCTCGTACGGATCCGTGACATTTCTGTTTCGTCCAAGCGACGCATGCAACGCACGCGATGGATCCGTGGTGACTTCCTTCCATCCCTTGCGCGGATGCAGCACATCGGCCATGGCAAGAATGTCGCCGGTCTGCACATCCATAATCACGGCGCGCCCGCCACCCGCGTTCCATTCCTTCACTGAATCCTGCAACAGCCGCTCCGCAATTTCTTGCGCGACTAAATCAATAGATAAACGAATATCAACTCCATCACGCGGCGGTTGATAATCATTTCCCTCAATCCACAATGGTTGCCGCTTCACATCGCGCAGAAAAACCAACTGACCATCTTTGCCGCGAACTTCCGCATTGTGGCGCAACTCCGCGCCAGCTTGGCCGCTTTGCTCAAGACCAACTCGACCAATCACCATGGCGGCCAAATCGCCCGCGGGATATTCACGAATTGGTCGCGATTCAATTCCAATTCCAGGAATGTTCAACGCATGAATGGCATCCACTTGCTCCGGAGTCAACATGTCCGCAAGTTGCACATAGCGATCATCCGCGCGTTTATTTAAAATGGTCTGGATTTTTTTTGATGGTTCACCCAACGCGCCACCAATGGCGGAAGCCGCATCCTTGAATGGATCACCAACCGCCAGTGAATCTGGTTCCGCCAATTTACCTTTGCGAATGCGATCCCAACCTCGATCCCAAATCATGGCCGGGTCCGCAAAAAGTCTGCGACCCATCAAGCTGGACGCAAGAACCCTGCCGCGACGATCAACTATTTGTCCACGCGAAGCGAGTTCGGGCGCGGTGCTTTGATGAACACCCGCTGCAGCCATAAGCCGTGGATCATCTGTTGTTTTTAACCATGCAACGCGCGCAGTAATGCAAAGCAACGCCGTGGCCGTCGTGACAATGAGCACGCGACTCCAAGCGCGAATTCGGCTTGATTGCTTATCGGAAATCTGTGAAATGGAAAACTGATTCATCCGCCAAATTCCACTTGTACCGCGTCGGCATCTTTCACGCCTGGCTTCGTGGCCAAACGTGGTTGGGTTGGTGGCGCGGGCGCGTCAAGCCTGTGCGGAATGGGGCGCCACTGCATCTTCATGGAATCCAACGCCAGACGAATCGCGTCAGGCCGCACTTTTGATGCCACTTCCGCGCGACATCTCATTAAATCCCTTTGTTGTTCGATCAATCTCCAATGCGTTCTGGAAATCTGGGCCGCAACTTCATAGCGCTTCTGCCGCGTCGCTAAAAGCGCGGTGGCCATAATTCCAAGACCCAGCAAGATGGCGATTACTTTTCCGAACATGGTCCGGTCCTTGAACTCAGTTGGTTTGTGGAAGTTGAATGCTCATGCCTGGAGAAAGCGCCGCTGGATTTGAAAGGGTTGAACCATTCGCCTCCGCAATTTCTTTCCACCTGCTTGTCTTGCCTAATTTATTTTTTGCGATTGAGCCAAGCGTGTCGCCTTTTTGCACAACATAAGTCGTCGCCGTGGCGGACTTGTTCGCTTGTTTCGGCGCCAACTGTTTCGATGTTTTTGTGGCGGCTGGTTTTGCATTTGCAACAACAACTTCAATCACGCCGCTTTGCACGCCAGTTTTGGTTGGCGACATTTCCACGCTTGCAATGTCAGCCGCCGCAAGAAGCGGAGCCTGCGCATTGAATTTAGAATTGAGATTTGCCGAACCTTGAAGCGCAGCGCCCTCTTGTTCTTGTGGCGTCACACTGACACGCGCGCCTTTGACTGTTGACGCCAACACTGCGCCACGGCGAAGTTGCTCCACTGGAGGCAGCCGAAGGGTGACACCCTTGCGCAATTTTGCCGCGTTTGGCAGGGCTTTTTTGTTGTATTCAGCAAGTTCCTTCCACAGCGATCCATCTCCATATTCCTTGGCGCAAATGGAATACAAGGTTTCTCCCTCGGCAATCGGATGCAATTGAACTCCTGGCTCGCTCTCCTGCACCTTGGTTGTCTTACTTTTTTCCGTGGAAGCAATCACGGTTTCTGGCGCGGTGTTTGACACATTTGAAATTGGTCGAACACCCGTGGTGGTTCGTGGAACTTCTTGTTGTGGCGCAGCAATAAGATTTGATGTCGGACGGACATCATTTGATGTGTTGGCTGCCATCACCTCAGTAGTTTGGACGGTCGTTGCGCCAGCGATTGGAGCAATCGAAATCTGTCGAGCAACTCGAATACGCGAAGGATCGGGGCGCTCAAGATTTGCGCTTCCTTGTCTTTGGGCCGTGCTGAAATGATCGCTGACAAGTATGCCAACAAAAAGCAGCAATCCAAATCCCACAACCATCGCTAATTTATTTTCTCGTGTCATTTCGCATCCTTGCGTTGTGGCAATCTTGATTTTTGAAACTCTTGAATGCCAATTGTTCATTCACAAACTTTTATCAACACCAGTGAATCCATCCACCATTGATTTTCAATTCCGATGACCGACCTATATACCACCAATCCGAACTATTCGAAGCTTGGCGGAGCGAGCCCTTGGATTCGCTTCGCATTCAGCTTCGCTTGCAACCAACGGCTTTCGAGCGATTCGGGTCACCCATCCATGGCGTTCCCAATCGGTGAAAGCTCTTTTTATCAATCGGTCTTCTAGGCTGTGGAACGCCAAAATTGCCATGCGGGCATTTTGAGCCAGCCAATTTGGACTGGTTGGCTGACCATCTTTTGCAGCTTTAGAAACACTTGGCACACCATGATCACCACCCCGAAACTGGGCAAATTGGTCGCCTTGGGCATCCGTTGGCGATGGCTGAAATGTGGCAATTTCCTGCTGAAATATGCCTAAAAGCGTCTCAAGCGACTCCAATTCTTTGTTCACCGCAATGCGCAAAGCCATAAAGGTCCGTGTCGCGGGGTGCATGCGACTTTGCCTGGCCTTGCCCCCATACGCGGAGACCACGGCCTTTGCTAAATCTGAAGTGGTTTTAAGCAACCCAAGGTCGCGAACATAGATAATTCGTCGGGCAATTCTGCGAGAAAACGGGTCCTCGCCCAGTTGAAATATCAGATCAGCAAGTTCAACCTCTGAAATTCGCGCCAACAACGCGTGGGCACTTTCTCCCGTGCTTTGATCAAGCCGCATATCAAGTGGCCCGGTAGCCCCAAATGAAAATCCACGCGTCGGATCGCTCATTTGATTGCTGGCAAATCCCAAATCAGCAAGAAATGCGTCGGCGCGCAATGAATGCCCACGGAGCACCTCCGCAATGCTTGCAAAGTTGGTGTGCACAGATACCACCTTTGGAGCTTGCGGCATTGCCCGTACTCTTTCGCTGGCAAACACCAGATTTTTTTGATCCCGGTCAAGCAGAACTAAAGTTCCAGTGCTGCCAATCATTTTGGCAATGGCTTGCGCGTGTCCACCCCTACCGGCGGTTGCGTCCACCACCGTGTTTCCATTTTCAAGCGTCAGCCCCTGGATAATTTCGGCCAGCATGACCGGTTCATGATCAACGGCGTCAGACGAAGCATCGCCCGCGATCATGCTTGACTATGTTCTTCTGAGAGAACAGATTTATTGTTTGACATTTTGGAGCGCTCCAGTTTCAGCCACTCTAAACGTCGCGCCCGCTTTACGGCGAAAGCCACGACAATTAAAAATGCTCCAAGCGCCGCCGCTTCCACCACAATTCCTTTGACATTGGTTAACAACAACATGCCGGTCAAGCCAACCCCAAGGAGCGTGAACCCCAAGGCAATGACATATAAAGTAAAAACCGCTTTGCGAACGCTGCCTCCAAAATATCGCTTTAATCTGTGGTGAATATGGTTGCTATCCGCGTCGGACATTGAAAGCCCAGCCACTTTGCGGCGAATAATGGCAAGGGTGGTGTCCAAAATGGGCAATCCAAAACAAATTAAACCAGCCACGGAATATTTCGTCGTGCCAAATTCTCCAAAGGTCATAATAATGACAACGCTGAGAAAGCCAATCAACAAACTTCCGCAGTCGCCAAGAAAAATAACCGCTGGATTAAAGTTGTAGGGCAAGAACCCAAGCGTTGCGCCCAACAGGATCAGGCTCAGAATAATCCGCGTACCCGCCAAACTTGTTTCAGGATTTTCCACAGGAAGCGCATACGCCATGGTCAAACTAATCGCCAAAAAACCAAGCGCCATGATCGTGGCTGTTCCGGTCAAAAGTCCATCGAGTCCATCTATTAAATTGGCGGCGTTGCAACCACCAATCACAAAGATGGCTGTGACGGCTGTTCCAAGCCAGTAATACAACTCTGAATTGGGAACACTAAACGTGCCTATGGAAAATAAAATTTCTTTTGGTTCGCCGCAAATTGCTGAAAGCACGCCGCCAACCAACTGCGGTCCAACATCTTCAATAGCAAGAGCGGCGGCCGCGATAAGTTGACCGGCAATTTTCAAGCGCGGGTCCCACTTCCAAATATCATCAGCCAATCCGGTGAACACAATCGCCAACATGCCCACCACGATGCTCAGCGGTACCCCTTGCAAGATTGCCGCCTGCCCGCTTGTGAACATTCCACTTGCCGCAATTCCAGCCAAAACACCGGCAAAAACAGCGAGACCGCCAAGATACGCAATGGGGTATGCGTGCTGTTTTCGTCCCTGATCTGGATGATCAATAATGTCCGCGTTAATTGCAATGCGCCTGACAATTGGCGTGGCGATAAGTGTGACGACAAGCGCCGCCACAAAAACTGGCGTATAGCCAGAGAGCAGTTCAATTGGGTTCAACACTGTCCATGTTGAAACATCGGAGCCCGTTCGCCCCAAGTTCAGAGCCTGATTGACAAGTGGATCCTGAATCATGCTGCATGTTCCTTTTGATGTGCGCCACCCAAAGATCGAGCGATATCGGCAATTGTTGTGTCAAGAGAAATAAGTGGGGCGAATCCAATGGCTTCACGAATGCGTTCAAGTCTTGGCTGCCGAACTTGAAGATCTTCAAAGCCTTTGCCAAATACTTTCTCATGCGACACATTTTGAATGGGCGAGACAGATGCCGTGACGCGAATCACGCGCTCGGCCAACTCTTGCATTGAAATCATCTCATCGGAACCCATGTTGAAGACCTTGCCTAAACACGCCGTCGAGCGCAGCAACTGAATCAACGCGGGCGCGACATCGCGCACATCGCAAAAACAGCGCTTTTGAGAGCCGTCACCATGCACCTCCAAAGGCTTGCCCGCCAATGCGGCCTGAATAAATCGGGGCAACACCATTCCCCAATCCCCTTTTTGACGGGGTCCAACTGTATTAAAAAATCGGACAATGAGCGCCTGAAGTTTTGATTCCGAAACTGCCGCAAGAGTCAGAAACTCATCAAGCGCTTTGGAATAACCATAACTCCAACGCGAAGATGTGGTTGGTCCAAACACCACGTCGTCACATTCAGAAAATGGTACTCGAATGCCTTTGCCGTAAACCTCACTGCTTGAAGCAATCAGCAACTTCGCGTGATCTCGAATGGCCCAACGAATGGCCGCGCTTGTTTCAAGAATATTTGTCTCTATGGATTGCCTTGCGTGATCAACAATAAGGCGAACGCCAACCGCGGCGGCAAGGTGATAGATCTCATCGAAGCGTTCCAAATTCAACGTGGAGAATGCGTGCGTGACTGTATTTGGAATAAACTGAAGTCGCTCGCCCGCCATATGTTTCGCGCCTGAAAGATTCTGTATATCTCCAGTTGACAGATCATCCACAACCACCACGCGCGCGCCCTGCAAGAGCAATTGCTCCACCAAATGGCTTCCAATAAACCCCGAGCCACCCGTAACCAGAATGTGCTTGGTGGAGGTTGTCATTTATCACTCTACGTTGTTGTTGGCTTAGGGCCATCGTTGGCACGGATAGGATTCGCCACTTGACCAGCTGCCGGCAACTGAAAAGCCGCGGTGTCCGTAGCGTATTCCGCAATTGCCTCGGCGTTCTTTTTAAAGTAGCCGCCTGCCGTGTTCTTAGGTCGATTCAATATTGTCCCCAAGAAATTACTTTTACTATCCATGAGTTGATACGCCAACTTGGTGACAAGTCCCTTTTGGTCTTGCCAAGCGCGCACAACTAAAATTGAAGCGTCGGCTTTGTTGGCCAACGCAAGCCCTTCTCCAGCGACAACACTGGGTGGAGCATCTAGGTACACACGGTCATAATTTTGATGGCACCAATCCAGGAACGCATCCATTTTTTCGGTATTGAGCAGTTGAAACGTTCTATTGGACGGCGCGCCAGCACCTATAAAGTGCAAGCCGTTGCCTTGATCAATTAAAATACTAGACGGATTTGCGCCATTTAAAATATCCCCAAGACCAGGCAATGTTGGATCAAGTCCAAGCGCCTTACCCAACCCAGGCCGGCGAAGATTGGCGCCAACAATTAAAGTCTTGCGCCCCACCGATGCATCGCATGCGGCAAGATTGAGCACCATGGTGGTCGTACCCGAATCCGGCATCGGACTCATAACCAAGACAATTTTTGCGTTCGTTGGACCCATGCCTTTTGTAATCAAGGCATCACTTTGTCTAAAGCTTTCCGCCGTCATGGAGTGCGGACTTTCGAACACAATCAATTCCGCGCGCTTGGGGTTTGTTGGATCATCACTGATATCGGGAATCACACCCAAAATTTTTCCTGGCAAGCCCATGAGGTCGCTGGGGTACTTGATGCGCTGGTCAAGAATTTCACGGACAAACAGAATTAAAATATAAATTCCGCACAGTAGAACAGCGGTTCCAGGAACCATGAACTTCAATTGGGGAAAAGTGATTTCGCGGGGCTTGATCGCTTTTTGAACCACCTCAACTCGATGGGACTCGTCGCGTAATCGCGCTAAATTCACATCGTTGATCGTTTGAGACACAAGCTTTCTTTGATCCTCAGCCTGACTTAACTGCTCACGCAATGTGCCAAGCTCAGCCATGTTCATTGTAAAATCCTCGCTTGCCACAGAGTTCTTTGCAAAATCTTCCTGTTGCTTTTTCAAAAGACTTGTGAGTGATTGAACCCGATTGGCAGCGGCTCTTAAATCGGCGAGCTGATTACGAAGCAGAATCTTCTTGCGCGTGTCGGTGCGCTGTTTATCAACCGCACCTTGGGCGGCCTTTAATTGAAGTACTTCGGCGTGCTTTTCTCCAAATTGTTTTGTCGAAGCTTCGTAACGACGAGACGCGTCCTCGAAATCGCGGTTTAAATTTTGCATCACGGGGTCGTTGTCCGCGTCACGCAAATCCTCGTCAGAAAATCCGGCTGCACCACTTTGCTTCTCTTCTGCCTGGGTCTTGCGCGACTCCGCCACAGAAAGCTCGCTGGTTGTGTTGGCAATTCCCTCGCGCAATTTCTCCAATGCCCGAGAATTTTCACTGGATGACTCATTCAAACTTGTCATGTTGCGTTCTTTGACAAACTTTTGAATTTCCTGTTTTTTAGCCGCAATTTGGTCATCCAGTTTCTTCTGGTTTGCCTCATACACACGTAGAATGGTGGCGAAACGGTTGTCCTCGTTCGCCCGAACCTGGGTCACATACGTGCTGGCGACAGCGTTAAGAACAACGGGAACATCTTCTGGATTGCGGGTCCTCCAGCCAAGAGTGAAAATTTGTGTTCCGCGCCTATGTGCTCCACGCAAATCATTTTCAAGCTCAGTAGCCGCTTCATCAATATTGAATATGTTTTTTTCGTCTCGGAATGATGAACTATTGCTCCATTCCGTTTTTTGCACATCGTCGTTGGCAAGAGCCATTTTAATATTGTCACGGCTCATCATGCGCGCGACTTCAGTCTGCGCCAAACGAATCACGGCTTCTTCCGTTCCCAAGTCCTCCGCATTCAGCGCCTGGGCGTCTTTCAGTTGGTTACGAATTTCTAAAAAGACGGTTCCGCTCCACACTTGATAGGTGTACAAAAATACATAATTCAGAATCACTCCCAGTATGGCGCCTATGACAAGTGTGGAAATAATTCCCCACATGTTTTGCCGCAGCAATCGAACTGGATCAAGCGAAATGGCGGCGGGCTTGGGGCGCGGCGCGGCGGCTGGCTTGGGACTGGGGGCGGATGTTGGTAGTGCTGCTCGAGTCATGGGATGTTCTCCTTCAATTCAGTTTGGATTCCAGTGTCTTAATTTCGGCCAATTGCTCACTTGTGGGAGATTTTGCCTTCGCTTTCTCCAAATATTCCTTCGCGTCAACTGGGCGCTTTAATTGAATAAATACCTCAGCCAAATGGATCATTGATCCAGGCTTCTGCGTCAGAACAATTGCCTTTTGTAACGGCTCCATGGCTTCTGCGGGTTTGCCATCTTTCAAAAGTGCGAAACCCAAGGTGTCTAAAAAGTCATCCGTGTTTGGATTTAATTCAACTGCCTTGCGAGCCAATTCAACCGCGCGCGACAAATTGCTGCCAGACTTTGCAATCAAATACGACGCGTTATTCATTGCGCTCGCATTGTTTGGAATCAAGAGCAGGGCTTTTTCAAAGTACTCAGTTGACTTTGAAAAATCGTTCTCTTTATAATACAAATTACCAATTTGCAAAAGAGCAACCGCTTCCAACTGATTAGCATCAGGGCCTCCCGCGGCCTTGGCCAACTTAGCTGCTTGCTCCAGCCACTGAATTGATTGTTGCGTTCCAGAACTTCCCGCATTTGCGTAGAGCGCGGAAAGACCGTTGCAATTCCAGTAGCTCATCTCCAATTTTCCAACAAGCGCCTTTAAGAAGGCCTCGGATTCTTGCGGCTTTTTGTCAAAACATTGAGCAAGCCCGGAATACCACATTCCCCATTCGTCTGGCATCATTACACCAGATGCAACGCCATCCGATATGGTTTTATAACCTGTTCGCATCGCGGCAAGGCCGGCTTCTCGTTGACCTGAATTCACCAAGGCCACGGCTAATAAAATTTGGGCTTTGGGCGACACGGCAACCAACTTGGCGTTGGCTCGAAGTAATTTCAACGCACCTTCCCAATCTTTTTTATCTCCATTGAACCGTTGATTGACGCTGTTTAAAAGTTGCTCAATTTCAGGCTGAATGACAAATGCAGCATCAAATGCGGCTGTGGCACTGACAAAATCCTTCTTTTGTAGTTGCAAAGTTCCAATCATGGTCTGCCAAGAAGCGTCACGGGGATTCATGCGCGATCCGTCTTGAGCCAAAGCAACGGCGCGCTGCAAAGAATTTGTGCGATATAACAGTTGAATTAAATCACGCCGGGCATCGACATTTTGCGGCGAAAGAGACAAGAATTTTTCGACCATGGCAATAGCCTCGCTCTCTTTGCCTTGCTCGACTAACACTCTCTCCTTGTTTTGAATACTTGGCCAGTATCCCATTGAAATATCTGTCGCTCTATCGGCGGCTTTTTCTGCGGCCTGGATTAATTTTGGATCATGCGTGCGTTGATACATCTTCCGCTCAAATTCTGAAAGCGAAATCCAGCCTTGAGCCGAGTTGGGAAGCATTTCCGTCGCATGCAACAACACGACCCGCTCTTGCTCAAATTCCTTTTCGGCCGTCGCAATATCACCCTTCATGACCGCCAGCTCCCCTCGTCCCTCAAAATTTGCCGCTCTCAAAAGCTCAATCGTTGTAAGAGTTTCTTTGGGCGCGTTTTGGCTTGCGGCCTTCAATAAATATTTCTCAGACGCGTCAAAGTCACGCAAGCGACTGCAAATTTCAGACAATCTCATCCAAGTGGCTGCGTCTCTGGTGGGGTCGGCTTGAACAACATTTTCAAGAGCGTCCCGCGCATTTTTCCACTGTCCTCTACTGAACCAATAATCCGATATTCGAACATCGGCCGACATGATTTTGGGATCCTGCTGCTTTCGCGCTTCATCAAATGCAAGACGCGCCTCCTCGGGCTTTGCGCTTTCATCCAGGTACACACCAAGTCCAACCCATAATTCCAAGCTTTTCAATTTGTCGGCGTCAAGTCGAGCAATATCACGTCGTATTGCGGCTTCGCCTTCTTTTTCAGTTCCATATTTCTTAAGTGCGCGCGCGTTGATCAGGGAAAGCTCCGTATCTGCAGGCGCCGCCTCTTGCAGGAACTTGATGATTTCAAAGCCCATATCCAAATTGGCCTTCGCAGCCGCGGCGAGTTGCTGTTGCATTTTCGGCGTGGCGGCATCGCGCATGTCTTGCTCTGTAAATTTTTGCGCCCCGTTGTTGTCAAGCATTAAATTGGGATCGCTTGGGGTTTCCAACAACATGCGGGCAAGCGCCAGGGAATTTTTTGCCAATGCTGGACGCTCTTTGTACAAACGCTTGCGCAAACCAAATGCTCCAGATCGATCGCCAATTTGACCTTCCAAGTCAAGCCAAGAAAGCATTAAATCGTTGTCGTCAGGACTGGTGCGCGCAACCTGTTGCAAAATCTTCAAAGCCTTTTGGCGATCGCCACTGCGTTGAAGAAGTTCCGCATACAACCGAGCCGTTGTGGCATCGTTGGGTCTACGGTCATAGCTTTCACGAATCAATTCAATTGCAGGGTCAATATTGCCCATGCGTTCATACAACAATCCAAGTTGACGCAACATGATCGGATTCTCATCGCCTTTTTTACGGGCGTCTTGCAACACAGTTACGGCCTCCGCCAATTTGTCTTGGCTGATCAACAGACGGGATTGAATTGTTGCGGCAAGCCCAAGATCACCTGTCGCGGCGATGGCGGCCACATATTTATCGAACGCGGTGAAATCTTTTTGTTCGGCCGCGTCGGTCGCCGCTATTTCAAGTACACCAAGATTTTTTGGATCCGCGGCAAGCGCCGCTTCAAGAGCTGGCCCGAGCAACTTTGCGCAGTGATCCATTTGCTCTTTCATGGCAGCATTGATTTGTTCCGGCTTCATTACCGCCGTGGCTTGCCGCATTTTAAACATGGCCCCCGAAAGCGCTTGATACATTTGTACAGCTTGATCTTTTGGATCTGAATGCATCAAGCGAATAGAGCTGACAATTCGCTCAATAGGATCCTCGCTACTTGTGATCGCTTTCATCTGCAAGAAATAAGCATTTTTAGGATCAAGCGCCAAGCCCTTTTCAATAAATGACTGCGCTGTTGGAATATCATTTTTCACGATATTGATTTGACACAGGGCCTCGTACAACCGTACTTCTTTCGGATTCGCGGCCAACGCTTTTGCCAACAACGCAATTGCGCCGTCGAGATCCTTTTTCATCATCAATCGTTCCGCTTTTCCAATCTCCACGGTCAAGGCGTTGCTTGATCGACTCACGGCGGCTTCAGTATCTGTTTTTGTTCCGTCACCAATCAACGCCAAACCTGCTTTTGCATCCGCGTCATCAGGATTTAATTCGATTAATTTTTGCAACGCCTTGCGGGCGTCTTCGGTGCGACCCATGCCACCACTTAGACGGACGCTGAGATTGAGCAACGGCGGAAAATTTGGATAGCGTTCCAAACCGCGGTTCACAAGAGACAGCGCGGTGCCTGGCTGATTGCGCAGTATGTTTGCAAAGCCAGCGTAAAAATACATTTCCTGAGTCGGATCTGGAATCTTTTTCAGCAACGCGTCAAAGCGTGCGGCGGCATCGTTTGCGTTGCCATCGGCGAGCGCGGTACGCGCTTCAATATCTTCAACCATGAGAGAAAGAGCCTGGGACTTGAAAAACTGAAGCACCTTGTCGCGCATCTGGTGCACCAATTCAAGTTTCGCCTTCTTGTCAGTTTCATCCTTCGCCTTGCGCCAATCTTCGAAAGCGATTGTGTACAACAAATCCGCGGCCGCTTCGCGCGCGCCCTGCTGCGAAAGCGCCTCGACCGATGTTGGAAGATTGGGTTGTTCAAAAACGGTCATGGCAGTCTCGCGACCAATTCCGGTGCTCATGCCTCGCGCAATATTGAGATAAATTCGTTGCGTAACGGCGTCATTTGGAAAGGCCTTTAATCGATTTTCCAACAACTCCATTCCCTTGTTGTTCGCCTCGAAAGACCTTCCTTGAAAAATAGCTCCAGCGGCGGCTAGGGTCAGTTTTCTATCCTGCGCCAAACGCGGCGCCTGATCCATAATGGCCTTGAATGCCGCGTCCAAATCCGCTTGCTTCACTCCTGGTTCGTTGCGAAACTTCATGCCTTCAAGTCGCTGCACAAGCAGAATTGGCGCGGCAATACTTTGCGGATTTAACTTTTTGCATTCCACAATGGCGGCATCAAATATCCGGTACGTTTCCAAAGCCTGATTTTTTTGATTGCCACGCTCTAAGGCATCAGCTTTGACAAGCAAATATTCCAAATACGCAATCCAAACCCTTTCGTTGTTGGGTAAAAGATTGACTATGACCGGAAAATCTTTGTCCAGTGTGTCGCGCTCTTCGGGAGTGAGAGCCGTGTAGCGCTCATTGAATCCCTGCAGTTTCCAAAATTTGGCTAGAGCTTGCTGGGGGTCATCCAATGGCAACGCTTTTTCCATCTGCATAGCGGTGGTCGAAAATTCGCGCCACGCCATGTCGCCGCCAAAAAGTTCGTTGCGATCCCGCACAGACTCCATGGCTTCCACCCACACTCTTGAATCCTGAGCAGCGGCACGCGTTTTAGACAATTTGACAGACATCAACTTGGAATAATTTTCGTTGGCGGCGCTTCCAGATTTGGGAACAATCTTCAACAATGCGTCTTGCAACGCGTTGAGATATGCCATGTTTGTTGGTTTTTTGGAGACAGATCGCCCGAAATAGTTTGCGGCCTTGTCAAAATCTCCCGACGCCATGTATTGCGTGCCGTTGCGAAAGTTTCGCTCTGGTGCAAGGACAATTTGGTAATAGTAAAAAACGAGCCCCAATATGAGTGTGGTTGCGGTGACGCCAAAAAAGAGCAGGAAGAATTTGAAATTAAATTTGCGTTTCGCCATTGTTATGAACTCGAGACTGCGGGCGGTAAGGATTCTGATTCAAGCGCGGGCCAGTCTGGAAGACTGCGCATGAGTTGAGGAAGAAGTGATTGTAAAAGATCGGAAGCGTGTTGGTCGAACATCGTAATCGCAATTTCTGGCTGCTCTCGAACCCGATACGAGAACTGCACTTTGCAGTAATACGCGTACCGATCCGCGAGTTTGAAAGAGAGATTGCGAACCGCCAAGGCCGACGGTGTCAGCGTCCCATTGGCTATGAAAAAATATCCCCCAATAAAAGTCAGTCCGGGGTTTTTTGGGTCTTGAAAAATACTCGCGGTCATTTTCATGTCCCCTAGTGGAAGATTCACGGTCACATCTTTACGAGTGACCAAATCCCTCACAGTGGCTTGCGAATAGCGAAGACCACTACTGGGTTGAAGCGGTCCATTCTTCAAATCAAATTGAGATGGATCAAACTTTGGCGAGCGTAGTTCTGGTTCTCCAAACATGACCAATCCCGCCGCGCCCCAACAGCGCTCTGGAATGTGCGGCACCGTATCAATCATGCCCGTGTAATAGGCAATGTGCACTTGAAACACGCCCTTGGCGGAATCGTTTTTATAGACATAGGCACGGTCAAGAAAATTTTTGGTGCCAAGC
>Ga0209086_10001089_pt1 | contig 22195 bp, 12 predicted proteins | sample M_130207_XF_Meta_FD_187312 | JGI IMG/M metagenome (GOLD analysis project Ga0209086, IMG submission 187312) | Freshwater microbial communities from Lake Montjoie, Canada to study carbon cycling - M_130207_XF_MetaG (SPAdes) (version 2) | ecosystem: Environmental > Aquatic > Freshwater > Lake... | reverse complement strand
CGGGCGTTGGCGTGCCGGATGCCGGCAAGCTGGCGTGGTGCGTGCCGCACTGGCTTCCAGGGCGCCGGACGAGCGCGAGGTCCGGGTAGCACACACCATGACAGTGAAGCCGCCGGAGGTGGCACAATCACATGTTATATCTCAATGAACCGGGCCGTCGGGCGCGGGCACTCGCGGGGAGACGGCGGGGTCCCCCAAATCGGAGGGTCCGCTTGCGGAAACCGGTTTTAGGGGCGGCTTTGAATATAACGTGGATTGTGCCTCTTCCGGGTAGCAAGGCGAACCTCAGGCGCACAGGCGCAGCCGAGCACCGTAGGTGGAGCCGTTCCGGCATGCCAAAGCCCGCCTGAACGCGTTGTCTTGGGTCGGGGAGGTCTGGACCGCGTTGCTTGGGATCAGCGGCAGTTTTTCTCTAACAGCTTCTTTAGCGGCCCGTTTGGCCTGAGCGAGGAGCAGCAACGCCATGTCCGCGAGAATTTGACCGAGGAAGAACTGGTCATCTTCGACATCCTCACGCGCCCCGCACCGGAGTTGAGCGACGCTGAGCGCGCCGAGGTGAAGAAAGTTTCCCATGAGCTGCTGAACAAAATGAAGTTGCTGCTGGTGCTCAACTGGCGGCAGAAATCCACCGCCCGCTCGCAGCTCAAGCTGACCATCGAGAAAGTGCTGGACACATTGCCCCCCGCCTACGACCGACCGCTCTACGCGCAGAAATGCTCCGCCCTCTTCGAGCACGTCTTTGAAAGCTATCCCGAGCGGGATGCCGGCGTTTACTCTCAAGCCGTATGAGTGGACTGACGATCGAAGCCTACCTTGAAGCGATCGATGCGGACTGGGAGGCAAGCCGCAACGACTTCCCGCTGAACACGCATCCCCCGGAACAGTGGCCAATTCCATTTTTCAGCACCCCACAAACAGCACTCGTGGCCACCATCGGCGTGAATCCTTCATCGAATGAATTTGCAACTGCCCGCAAATGGAATTGCGTGGAGAATCTGCCGCGTCACTCCGGGGGTGTCGTTGCTGAGTTCCTCACCCCCGCTACTGGCTGTCATCGCGCGGCGCTGGGTTGTCACGCCGAACTTGGCTGTAAGATAGCGAGGTGGTCCATCACCCAAAAAAAATGCGAATAATTACCTTGACTAACGTCAAAACATTAATATGGTCAATATTATCCAGTTTTAAAAAGCCAATAAACATTGATGATTATGATTATGATTATCATTTAGCTGGGGTGGTGGTGGGAGTTGAGAAAAAGCGTGAGGCTCAAAATCTGTAAAATAGTGTAAAGGCTGGCATTTAGATGCAGACGTTTTTTCAAAATGGCGACGAGCATATAAACTGCGATGGCGGTCCAGACTTGGGTGCGCACGGCGTTGGGCGACGCGCTGGCGCGTGCTGCCTGTTCGCCTGCCTCATCTTCGCCATGCTGTTGAGCCGAGAGGCGAGCGCGCAAACGATTTTACTTTCTGAGGGTTTCGAGGGGGCTTTCTCACCGCCATGGAGCATCGGCGACTCAAACCCAACCAACGGCTTGTTTTACTGGCGGGACGTGAACAACTCCGTGGGGAGCGTCAGTGCTCATACCGGTTCTTGGAAAGGCTATTGCGCTGGCTACTCCAACGGCGTCGCCATCACCCCTTCCACTTACTCCAACTACATGCAGGCCTACATGAGCCAGGGTATCAATCTCTCGGGCTACACCGGTGCGAATCTCGGTTTCTGGTATAACATTCCGTCCATTGAGACCGGTTGGGATTTCTTGCGGGTTTATGTGGATGGAACATTGGCTTGGAGCACATCGCTGTCCACGGCAGATTGGACATATCTCACCCTGCCGTTGACGGCTTATGTCGGCGGCACCCACACGCTGCGGTTTGAATTCGATTCAGATTCCATCTACACCTACGAAGGGGCGTATCTCGACGACATTGTGGTGGGCGCAGCCAACCAGCCTTTCATAACCTCGCTGGAATCGTTGCAAAACGCCAACTACACCGGCTACGTTCTCAATTCAGATGCGACTTACGGGCGCAGCAACCTGCTGGCTCAGGCGACTTTTAGTGTGGAGAATTTTACCGGGGCCGCCGCCAGTTATACGAACGTCCTCAGCTTCCGCCTGCTTAATGCCAGTTCTGGCGCGGCCCATCCGATTTATAATCCGGCCAACATAACCACCAATGCCGGCTACACCTATAACGTCACCAATGTCCTCGCGCTGGCATCGGGAACGAACCAGACTGTGACCGTCTCTGCCCCGCTTCGCCCGGCGGCGTGGATGAGCCAGTTTACGAATTACTACCTCGAATGCCGGTTGCTGACGAACGGTGTACTGGCGCAGACGCTTACGACCGCGCCGACGAATTATTACCATTTCACCAACACCGTCGCCGGTGATCCGGCCTATAATGCGCTACTCAATCTGACCAACAGCTCATGGTCGCGCACCTATGCCGTCCAAACCATCCCTGGCCAGGACTCGTTTCAAGTGGGGGTTGGCTATGAAATCCGGCGGTGGGATGAAATCGGGTTGGGGTCGGGGGTCACAAATATTCCGGTCGTCTTCAATTATACTCTCCGCGACGCTGCGGGCCATTCCATCCCGCTCGTCCGCAGTTCGAGCGTTTTCAACGACGCAGTCACTAATTACTATTCAATTTTCTATTTCCTCCCCTACGTTCACACGGTCAATTATCCCGTGGTGGCGACTGTTTCCCACACGCTGAATGTCACGCCCGCCGCGCAACTGGATTCGGTTAACACAAATTATTACCTGACCGTCACGGTGTCCCACACTAATAATCCCGCCAGCGGGCAGGTGATTGCCGCCAACACGCGGGGCACCTCAACCAATGAACTGCTTCATTTCAGCGGCAACCTGCTTTTTGGCAGCGTCGTCACCATTCTGGATTCTTTGGGCGTGGTGCCGCCGGTTAATCCGCCGATCGGGGGAGTCATTCCCACCACGCTGAACACCGTCAGCGGTCATGTTGCGGGAATGCCGGGCTTTACTTTTGCGGGCGCGGGGCCGTTTGGCGTGAATCTCAAGACCAATGGCGATGCGGTGGTGACGGCGGGTTCGGTGGTTCTTTCCGCGCCGGTGCCGGATAATGACAGCCTCGCCCGGGTGAATTTCCGGCGCGGCCCCATCACGCTGTCTTCTTCGGGCGCATCCGCCGACTTGCGCGTGACTTTGCCCACCGGCCTTGGTTACCGCTATGACTTAAACAGTCTGGTGGTGCAGTCCGCCTTTACAGTCACGACTGTGCCGCTATCAGGAACACTCGAGCCGCTGGTGGATCAAACATTCATGCCTGGCATGATTTACGCCGTTGAGGAAAACAAACCAGTCTGGATGCAGACGGATCGCATCATCTGGCATGTGGCAGCCGGAACATTCGACCTACCGCGTGTGGCCGGTTCGCCACCCATTTACGTCCGGGCCGAGGCTTACAACTATTTGCAGTCCGTGGCGGCTATCCTGGTTAATCCGGCGATGGCGGACAAACGTTCCAATGACAAATACTGGATGGCCGTGAACGACACTGGCAGTGATGCCTTTGTTCGTCCCGATTCAGGTTCCAATGCCTTGCTCTCTGTAAAATTCCTGTTCGGCCCTGGCCAGTTCCGTTCACATTTTCCCTATGACACGCTGGTGAAGTGGCTGGGCGGCGGTAGCATGGACGTGACAGATGATTTGCCCAATGCCGGGGTGGCCAGCAGTCTCGCAGTTCCGGCGAATGTTGCCGTGAGCTATACCCGCGACTGTCCGGACTGTGGTGGGGCTGGCGGCGGCAACGGTACTGCAACCATTGTTCCTGCTGGCGATTTCAGCTTTACCCGCGATGGCGGGTTGGTGGCCTATGGGCCGACCACGGCGGCGGTGAATTTGCGATGGGGCTACATTGGCTCGCCGACGTTCAACTACGCGCAACAGGCTCTGGCTTTCAGCGAGGCGGGTTTTCACATGCCGGGCGTGTTTTTGCGCGGCGATCAAAATTCACTCATCGAACCGCAACGGCCTACCACCATTCTTTACTCCGGCGTGATGGCCACGAATGTGACCCAAATTGAGCGGCCAATGAAGGCAGGTTACAAGCAGGGCCTGGCGGATTATGGCGGCTTGAATTTCCGCTGTTTCGTTGATGCCGCGCATGGCGGGCGCAGCACCATTGCGGGCAAGACCAATATTAACTGGCAACTGGACTACCGCTCGAAATACTACATCCGTCCCGGCGGCGTCAGTGGAATTCACGAGGCTGTTACCAACAGCTTCCCCGCCAGCTTGACGCTGTGGGGATACAGCTTCAATTTTGAAAACTACGAGCTTTCCTACCTTGACAGTCTGAACAAGGATTCCGTGACGGATGGTTCCATTACACTGCCGTCACCGGCGAATTTCACGCAGGACTTTGAGCACATGACTTTCTCCTGTCTGGGCGCACCGGAAGATGCGGATCTGCCCCGCGCCAATCCTTTCAAGATGATGGAATATTGGACGGCGGATTTCAAAACGCTGTCCATTTCATTTAATAGCCCGGACAGTTGCGATGTCACCGCCGGCTACCTCGTGCTGGGCATTGAAGGCTACGCGTCGCATGTGGACAAGCCGCTTTTTGGTTCCATCGGTTTCTTCAGCAGCGGCGATCAGATTCCGCCATCCTTTGGCCTGTCAGGAGTGACTTCGCGGCTGAAACTGCCCACCGTTATCACCTTGGATGGACCGAGCGATAGCACCTATTCGTTTTCGCCGGTGCAAGACGCTTATTATAACACCTGGAGCAATTCGCCGCCGTCGCCGACCGCTGGCTGGATCAATATTTTCGGCAAAATGGACGTGCCGTTCTTCGAGGACATGCAGTTGCAACTCCAGACGAGTTGCCGCACCAACGGCGTGGTGGCCAGCAACGCGGTCATCTATCTCTCCGGCGGCTGGCCCCGCGCCGGCACCACGAACGCGAACTACGGCTGGCTTGATTCATTTAATCGCACGCCGTTCGAGACTAATTTGTTTGATGCGAAAAACCTTGGCTGGCCGGGCACCGGTGGCGGACTGACCATTGCCAATTACCGCGATAACTCGGCGGGCGAGCAATATCATCCGCGCGCACAACGGCTCTGGCTGGGCATCATTGACTTTGATTATCCGCTGACGTGGAACAGTTCGCTCACCTCCTTCAAGTCCTGGCAGCAAATTCAGGACAAGCTGCTGATCGTGGACGTGCAGCACGAGATCAAATACATGGACGGCACGCGGGCGGAAATTGATTTCGGCGCGCAATACGACGGGCTGCCGCAGATCAGCATTGCCAATCTCGCGTTCAACGCCATCGACGAGGCCACGGGCGTGGGAAAGGCATTGGTCGAGTCTGCCACGCAGCCGGTAAAGGACGTGTTGAGCGCCGGCCTCGACGAGATGGATAAATTAATCAACACCGAGATGAGCAAGCTGATGGACGGGGTGTTTGACCGGACGGTGGATCCCATCATTGACCAGTTCTATCTTCAAATTTCCAATGAATGGAGCGGCCTAACGGTTTCGCAGCGGTTGCAATTTGTGCAGAATGTCCAGACCAACACGCTCAATTTCTTCGTCGGCACCGGCCCGCTCAGTCCGTCGCTCACACCACTCACTTCGGCTTTGCAGGATTTGGGCAATGCGGCTTCATCGGCAAGTAATCTGTTAGGCCAGATTCGCGGCTATCTTCGCGACGCCACCAATGCCATCAACTCCGTGGTTGGCACGATCAACACGACCACGAACGGCGTCGCGATTGGGGGCGAAGTTACCGGCCTCATTTGCAAGGTGGGCGGTGAACGCCCCGTCGTGCCCCAGTTGATGGGGTCGCTCGTCCAGCAAATCGCGCCGCAGTTCATTGACGCGCTGATCGGTCCCACCGTCAGCAATCTGTTGCAGGAAGTGGAGCCGCAGCTCACCGAGATTTCCAGCGCGCTTACCCAGACGCGGGATGCCATCACGCAGGTAGATTCCCAACTCGCCGCCGCCGGGGAATTCACCGCCGAGATCAACAACGCGCTGGCTGCTGCCAATTCGCAGCTTTCCAATGTTTCGGCGCAGGTCTCCATTTCCGTGACGCAGTATTTCGCTGGCTTTGACTTCCACATTGACGATCCGTTCCAGAGCGTTAGCGCGGCGGATTTGAAGCAGATGATCCGGCAGAAAATCGAGGATGAATTTTTTGCCACCGAGGTTGCCGCGAAGATTCAGACCGCCGTGCGCCAGCGGGTTTATGACCTCGATGCGGCGATGACCACGCAGATTGACTCCGTATTCCAGCAGGTGAACGACATGTTGCGCAGCCTCATCAGCCAGTCGCTGGCCGAGGTGGACAACTCGATCAACAAATGTCTGGGTGACGTCAGCGATGTCATGGGCGCGGGACAGATCAGCGGTCATGCTTTGATCAACGGCGATTCGCTCAAGGAACTGCGCATAGACGGCCACTTTCAGTTCAAGGCACCCGATAACATAGAGCTGAATGCTTTCCTGCAAATCAAGGAGCTGGATTCGGACGGCAGTGCGGGCTGCTCCAGCACGGCGGGGCCGTTCACGGAAGTCACCATCGGTGCGACCGAGGTGCCGATGGATTGGATCAGCCCGGATCTCACGGCCAACTTGCAGGCCAAGTTCACATTCGACGGGACGACTCCGCTTCCGGTCAACTTGGCGGGGGAATTGGAACTCGTGGGCGACTTAAACTTCGAGGCCTTCACGCTGCACGATTTGGCGGCGGCGCTCGCGTTCGGGAAATACGAAAACTATCTTGCGCTCAAAGGCGGTGTGAAATTCAACGGCTACGATTTCTCCGGGGCGGTTTTCTTCGGCAAGACTTGCAGCCTCGATCCGCTCTTGCTGATTGATCCCGATGTGGCGGGCGTGCTCGGCAATCCGCCCTTCACCGGGGCGTATTGCTACGCGCAAGGCTGGCTGCCCGTGTCGGAAATGGTGCTGGGCGTTCCGGCCTCGTGCATGTTCACCATCTCGGCGGGTGTCGGGGCCGGCGCGTTCTATTTTGCCGAAGGCCCGACCTACGGCGGTAAAATGTTCTTGGGCGTCTCCGGTGAACTGCTCTGCATCGTGAGCATCACCGGCGACATCACGATGATCGGCGTGAAACAGGGCGATGACCTGCGGTTCAACGGCCACGGCCATTTTTCAGCCGAAGTCGGCTCCTGCCCGTTCTGTTTCTCGGTGAGTAAAAACGTGAACATTAAATACATCAACAAATCTTGGAAGTTCGACTAAAAGTCTGGCATGAAAAAGTTTTGTTCCATTTTTCAAGTTTTTGCCGTGGCGCTGCTGGTGGGTGGCTCTGGGTTCGGCCTGGTTTCAGCCCGTGCCCAGAGCGGGGTGGGGGATATCGTCTATACCGTGGGCACAACCGTGACTGACAGCCATAATCGCAATTGGGCTTACATTCTCTGGCAGGCGGTTGACCCCGCGCTGACCAGCAACCGGGTTTTCGCCGTCTATGCCAAGCCGGGCAGCGCCACCAACGCTGCTCCTTACACGCGGCTTTCGTTGGTCAGGGTGCAAACCGATGCCCGCGTCATCGAACCGCTGCTCCAGCGCGCGGAAAATCTTGGCGACAATTTGGTGAAGTTGCAGGAAGACCTGTCGCAGATGTTTGGCAGCTTCATTCCGTCCACCGCCATCAGCCGAGCGGATCAGCTTTCCGCCGTCATGCGCGGTTCGCTTGGCAACTCGCAGAATTATGGCGACCTGCTTTTGTTGGGTCGCAATCATGCCGGCATCAACCTCTGTCTCGGGTTCGCTGATGCGGAAATGATTGGGGCGGGCTTAACGACTTTTGAGATACGCGCAATAGACCCGTTGACCGAGCAGGATCAGGCCGTCATTGGCCGCGTCACGGTTGAAGCGGGCAATCCTACCGTCCTGCCCGAACCCGGCCCGCCCGTGCTGGTGCCGGAGACGAGTCCGATGGGGGATTTGAACCTGAAATTTCGCTGGGGCACGCCCGACAATCTGCGTCGTCTCTCGCTTATGCAATTCGGCTACGATCTCTACCGCGTTGCCAAGCCCTATGCCAATGGCAAAGGCTGGAACACGACGAGCCGTCCGCTGTTGACCACGCTTCAGGGGCTGGCCGTCACTAATCCCGCCGTGGTGCGGCGTGTGAACCGCGTGCCCATCACGCCGCCCACGCTGCTCAATACTCCTGATGCCGCCAACCTCGCTGCTGACCCGAAGACTTCATTCATCATGGACGATGACGGGCGCGGGCGTCCCGGTTACATCAATTACGGTTTCACCAACAGCAGCCAGTTTTACTACTACGTTGCTGCGCGTGATGTGCTTGGCCGCGCGGGCATTCTTTCCACCGGATTGCTCGCCACCGTTTGCGACCGGATGCCGCCGTTGCCGGTGAAAGGCGTCACGGTGGTGAACGATTACCAATACAACACGATGACGCACACGTCGTCCCAGGCTTTGAGAATCAATTGGAAGCAAAACTTGTTTACCAATGATGTGGTGGCAAACTATTGGATTTACCGCTGGACGAATGTGGCGCAGATGAACTCCCTGTCCGGCAACATCGGCAACAACCTGATTGGAATCGTCACTCATCACCCTGGCGTATCGACGAATACATTTTTGGACAGCGGGTCCGGTTCGCCTAGCGCGTTGAGCGCTTACGGTAAAACTTTCTGGTATACGGTTCGCGCGGCGGATATGGGTGCCTGTGGTCCCAATCTTTCCGGCAATAGCGGGCCGGCCTATGGCGTGCTGCGCCAGCGCGTGGGGCCGGCGGCGGGAACCGGCAACATTCAAATAAATTGTCTGCGGCCTTATGTGAGTGTGCATGGCATCACTTACCAGTCGGGTATTTATGATCCCACGAACTTCGACCTTTATGTGCATTGCCAGCGCCTCGATCCGCGCATCGTGTGGGCGGAGTTCATCGGCATCGCCACCTACACGTTCGCCGCCACAACGGGGCCAAACGTGACGATAGTTACCAACGATCTGGGGCGGCTCTATTATCCCGGCGCACCGAGCGTCGGCACGACATGGACTCCGGCTCGCACGCTCAATGGCAAAATGGTGGAGTCCGTCAAATTTGATGTCGGGTGCCGGGCTGCGCTCGCCAATGGGAAAATTTCCAGTTACGCCATTGCCTCGCTAAATTCGTTTGGCTCCGGACAAAAGGCGGATGTTGCCTTTGACGCCACCGTCCAAAGTCTGCGCACCACCGCTAATGACCGGCAGAATCCCGAATGTGTGGAACATGATCCGGGCGGTGGTGGCGGCGGGGTTTCCGGCACAAACGATATCTGTGTTGAAATCACTCCTACAACCGGCAGCAAGGAATACCGCATCTACCGGCGTGTGGAGGCCGGACCGCTCACGCTGCTGGCGTCCGGTCCCGTGACTAACGGTATGACAACCGTGAAGGAATGCGATGGTGCGATGCCCGCGAACGGCGGTTCGCTGTGCTACTACGTCCAGTTGCTTGACGAAAACGGCAATCCCAGCCCGATGGCCAATCTCGGTTGCGTGGATGTCGCCCCCAACGCGCCGTTGCCCGTGCCCAGGCTCTCGAAAATTGTTTCTTCCGGTGACGAAAGCAGCCCCGGCATGAAGCTCATGTGGTTCTGTCCGCCCTATGGCGTGGAGCGGTTTGAGGTGCTCGTAGCCGCCCTGCCCAGCAAGCCGAATACGAACGGCACCCAGTTCTGTTCACAACTGTCTAGCACGGGCGCCCCGCCGGTGACGCTGGTTTACACCAACGGCGGCACGAACCTGAGCCTGCCGTTCTATTCGTTCGTCTCGCCGAAAGTCGGGCCCGGTTTTGGCAACAACGGCGCGGCTTTTCAGGTGATTCCTAATGTCGAGATTGGCCATACCTACTACATCACGGTTCGCGCGCTCGGCAAAAATGGCAATGCGGGCAACTACGAAAATTTTGAAGAGTTCCTCTGGTCGGCCACCAATGCGCCGTCGCCCCAGGTGCCGTGGCCCGCCCGCCCGCTGCCGTCGGCCACCAACGCCAATTTTGCGGCCTTGGTTTTCTTTGTTTCACCTGCGGTCACAAATCCGCCGCTTCTGCGAACGCCCGACTTCACCGGCAACGCGGTTTGGATCGGGGTAAAGGGATTCACGCGGGCGCAAATTTATAAGGACGAAAAAAACCGAGCTGCCACCACCGTGAGCGAAGGCTTTGATCCCATGAGTGCACTGGGAACCAACGTGCTGGGTGAGTCCATCATGCCGTTCGCGCTCTACCGTTATCAGGTGGCCAACGCTAATTTCCCGTCCGTGTCCGGGGATACGATCCAGGTTTCGCCGCTGATGGAAAATATCGCCTATGAGCTGGACGTGACGCCGGGCGTGAGCACCAACACCGTTCTTCACGATCCGTTCTTAACCACAACCACGACCACGGGCGGCGGTGTCACTTATCTCTGGCTATGGGCCAAGGACACGCAGCCCATCATTTCGGGGGCGCGCTACAAATACATTCTCGTCCGGTTCAAATCGAACCATGAGATTGACCAGCTTGTTCCCTCCAACGAGGTGGATGTGCCATGAGAAAATTATTTCAATCATTCCTAGTGCTGATCGTGTTTGGGGTTGGCGTGGCCGGCGCATTCGTTTCCGAAAACGCCTGGGAAATGCAGTCGGAGGGCGATTTCAACGGTGATGCCCGCCGCGACCTCATCATCGTGGATAAAGCCACGGGGAATTATCGCCTCGGCTACCGACAGGCAGCCGGAAATTTTGTCTGGGCATCCACCCGCGCCAGTGGCATTGCGCCGGCCACGGGATTGGGCATCGGCAAACTCAACTCACTTACGTTTGACTCGCTGGCCCTCACTGGCCCGACCGCCAACCGGGTGAATGTGTTTGACGCCAACAATACCGGCGCTGCCGGCTTGCCCGTGAGTTTCTATCCACCGTCACTCGGTCCAAACCTGGTTGTGGCGATAGACATTGGCGGCGCTGGCACCAACGCCTACGACGATTTCTATGTTGCCAGTGAGTTCAATGGCACGTCGGCGTTTCGCGAAACCTTGGTGCGCAATCCCGGCACCACGAACCGCACGACGCTGGTAGACAGCCTGATTTATTATCAGCGTGAACGGGGCAATCCGGTTTTGCTCCACACCAACCGGCCGCCGCGTCTGGGCGTGTTTGAGCGTAATGTGGGGGTGGGTTATGACATTTTCAGCTTCTATGATTTGGCCGGCGGCACAGCCGTGTATGTCACGGCCGTGGCTACCTCGCGTTCGCCGCAGCCTTACGAGTTTGTCAGTGGCCAGTTGATCGGCACCAATCCTTACACGCAGGTGCTGTTCTATCCGCCGACCGGCTACTATTTTTATGAATATCAGGTCAGCGAGCCGTCATCTGGGGTTTACGCGCTGACTTACACCAATTCATTCGTGCTGACGAACTACATAGATCGGCTGTTTCTACTAAACGGTGCGGGAACCAACAAGCTGCTCATCCTCGATACGAACGGTGTGACCGCTGTTATTTATGATTTCAACGGTGTGACCCCGCCCGTGACCGTCCAGTCGTTGACCGCTGCGGCGGGCGAACATTTCACCGGCGCTGGCGTGTTGGGCGATGGCGGTTTTGTGGCGTATTCGGCTCCCATCGGGCAGAACTTGTCATCGCGGTTCAACCACTGGCAATGGAATGGCTCGGCCTTCACCAATCGCGGCTCCGGCGATCTGCCGCGAATTTCCAGCTACAGCGGCTCCGGCAACGTCATGCAATTCCAGTTCGAGCCGTTCGTGACAAATAATCCCGTGCTGCTCCGCATGAACAACGCCGGGGATTGGTCCGGTTCGCCTGCTTACTCGGCTTCGCCGGGCAATATCTCGGTGAAGACGGAGATGTTCTTTAGCAGCACGCAGGGACTGGTAAATCCAACGCCCGTGGTGCTGGGCGCGGCGCACCCGCTCGCCGCCTTTGGCCTCGCCAACCAATACAGCAACATGATTTCGCTGTTCAGCTTCACGCCGCCCGCCGGCGATAAAATCAGTGACGTGACCATTTCGCCTTCGCCGGGCCTTTATGCGACAGCGGTGCAATTGAAATTCACAGCGGCCAATACCAGCGACTCCATTTTCTTTCGCGCAGGGTCGGGGGCGTGGATCACTTGGAGCAACGGTTTGGTGTGTTATGTTTTTACGAATGCCACGATTCAGTATTACGGACGACCTTCCGGCGGCGGGGCAAATTCAGCCATCAAGTCGGCTGGCTACACCTTCACCCAAGGCCTGTCCAAATTGGACTCCGATGACGACGGCGTGCCGGACTACGTTGAGATTGCCAGAGGACTTGATCCGAACGGCGGGCGCGACAGCGACGGCGATGGTTATTCCGATCTGGAAGAGTTGATTCACAACACGAATCCACTTTCAACGAACAGTGTCCCGACCAATTGGCCGCACATGGATGACCGGGCTGTGTTCAACCTCAAGGTGAAGCCCTATCCGTGGGACGGCTTCTCGAATGTGGTTTCGCTCTGCGCCACCGGCATCACGCTGCGCGCTCACGATTTTCAAGGCAGCCTGTTGAGCGTTGGCACAGTGGTATCAAATTCCTGGCCGCTGGGGTGTTTGAGCAACATCACTGTTGTCATGGAGAATCGCCTCGTGGTTCAAGCGACGGATTTGCATTACGGCATCCTGACCAGCAATGCCGACAAGACCGTGGGGCGTGAAATGATCGGCCTAACGGCGGTCCCGCCGCTGACTGTGCCTGCTGTGACCAATGTTTACGGCGGCGGAACCCTCGCCGCCGAGGCGCAGCTTTGGATTAATTCCGCCTCAAATACCCTCAACAATCTGCCGCGCGCCACGCTGACCAACAACCTCACCGTGAACAGCACGTTGACCGCGCTGTTGTTCGAGTTAAAAACCGCGCAGTTGCTCGGCTCGCGCTCGAACCTCTGGTGGACGAACATGACAATCTTCCCGTTCCGTGTCAGCGACACAGGTCGCACCAATCCGCCGCAGTCGCTTCTGCTCTCGCTCGAACAGGCGACCAACAGTTTTCCCGCCTACAAACTCCAGACGGTCTTCGCCGGCATCAGCAACCAGGTGGAAAACTCGGTCAGTTCCAATATCACAAACCTCCGCGCCGTGACGCGCGACATTTACCGCATCAACAGCCTGCTCAACAATGCCAACCCGGCAACATTCGTTTCGCCCGTCGACGAAATCCGCTGGTTCCTGTGGCATGGCGGATTTGATTCCAACTACCTTGCCTGGTCCGCCACCAGCAACCAGTTCGCGTCCGCCACGACCGGCGCCATCGCCATTCTGGACAGCGTCGCCGCGCGCCCAACCACCAACGTCTCGCTCGTCGTGCGCCTGGACACGCTCGTCGGCTCCTGCCGCATTCTCGACAAGGCGGGCGGCGGTGCGACGTTTGCCCTCCAGGATCCCACCGGCCTGCCGTTTGGCTTCCCGAACAACTTCCAGCTCTTGCCGGGTTCCGTGGTGCAGGTTGCCGGCTACACCGATGTCACGAACACCGCCTGCGCCTACCCCGCCATCGAAGTCACCTCTGTTCTGCTGAACACCGTCCTGCTCGCCACCGACGCCGACGGCAACGGCAATCTGCTCGTGGATTCATGGGAGAAGAAATTCTTCGGCTACGTTGGCGTCACCAGTCCGTTCCTCGATTCGGATGGCGACGGTTACAGCGACTTGCAGGAAATGCTCGACGGTTCCGATCCCCGCGATTTATACGGCATCCCGACCGCGCCGGTCGCCAACTTCCAGTGCCCTACGCTTTCGCTGTCCGCCAGCGGCGGTTTTGTGGAATTGCACTTCCTCTGGCCCACGGCCTACATCGGCAAATTTAACTTCGGCGTGCGCCACACCTCGGACCTGGGCGTGCCCTTCGTGAGCCTAGTGGCGACCGCTCCCACGCACGTCGCTGGCGACGAATTCAAGATGACATCCCCTGTTCCCGGCACCTCGACGCATTTCTATTTCCTGACCGTCACGATGCCGTAGCACTAGCCATGCAGTCCGGACTAGATCATCCTTGCCTTCATGTCGAAGTCCCAGCCGGGCAGAAGACGGAGCGAAGTGGCAGCGCGCCGGTTTTCAGCAGCCGGCGTGACAGGTGCCCCCTGGCGCGCCGACTGCCGGCGAGTGCACGAAGCGGGACGGGGTTCAGGCCCGGTTGTGACGCGAATTTCACGAATTAGCAGGAATTGGGGATGACTTTGCAGGCGGGAGGAGTGAAATAATCAATATTAAGAACTGCCCCCTAGAAGGTCAGGAAAATAGCGGCAATGACACGTTACTTTTCACTGACCCGTTTATAGATGGCTGGGATTGATTTTACTTTCTGTAATTTTCCCAATTATTTGATTTACCGCACTGGATTCAGCTGTAGATGCGCTAAACGCTTCGCTGCTTCCATCAAATGTATAACCAGACAGAACCTCGCCCGTAGCCGTATCAATAAATTTCACATTTAATGTAATGCTGATAATTTTCAAACTATACTCTGGTCGCTCAGAAAATTTCAAATCTTTTTTAATTAGCACGATTTCATCAGCAGCCTCAGCGAGATTGAGGTCTTTTATTACTGTTATGTCGCTATTAAAAACTTTTTCAAATAATCCACTCGTTATAAAGACTTCCGAAAATAATCCACCAGTCACATTATTATTAGTTTCTTGCAGCAACTTAACGATGAATTCGGTTATTGCTGGATCACTATGCTTGCTGTCAGACGCTAAGACCGCGATACGTTTTATGCCTGACACTTTAGTGGTTTTTTTTGTCGTTAAGCTTTTGTTTAAAACTTCTGTGTATTCCTTAATAGCTTTTGATTCGCCTGACTTTACATCTTCTGCAATTCTTTCAACTTGAGTCATCGCTGCCCTTTGCACTGCAATTGCTGCCTCTCTTTCGCTCGTTTTGGCAGAATGCCAAATCACAAGGGGAATCGTGATGCAAAGAATTATTGAGGTGGCTATTCCATACACAAAATACATTGTGGATCGCTGTTCAAGAGCTTCATAAGACTGCAATTCATTGCGACTTTTCTCAAATAGCGCCTTCATTTCTGTCTCAGTCTTGTAGCCCTGCTCGACTTTGGCCAAGACTTGTCTCAGGGCCAGCTTGATGCGCTTGGGCGACTCGACAAATCTGCCAAGCATCCCAAAGAATTTCGCCACCAGATAACCCAGTCCAAGAGTTGGGACGGATATGGCACCGACCACAAATGAGTTGAGTCTGGTGGTGGGTGGCGAAGATTTAAGCTTGGCAACCGATTCGTTGATCTGTTCCGCCAACTGCCTAGCCAGATCAGCCCCGTCTTGCGATGGTTGAACTGCTTGATTGTTTTTGACTTCCGCAACCGGCGAGGCCTGTATTTGCAGTGGATGACCGCAGCCTATACAAACATTGGCGGTAGGTGGGTTTTGTTTTGGGCAATTTGGGCATTTCGGCATAAAATTAATTTTTTGTTGTTTGCTTAATTGAATTACCGCACTGCCCACAAAATTTATCATCTTGTGACACAATCGAATTGCATGACGAGCATTGAACTTTCTTTGGCATCGCCGTACCGCAGTTTCGGCAATAGTTTCCATCTGGTTTGTTCATCGCATGACAATTTTCACATAATACCTGCCCCGTGAACTTGGCAGTAGCATCTATGCTTCCTGGGACAAGATAGTCCTCTAACATCTTGTTTGTTGCTTTAGCCAAACCTGTTCCCGCTTGGTTCTGCTGGGTAGAAGCCATTAAATTATCAAGCGCCTTAAAACTGGGGTCATTTGTCATAAATTTGAACGGATGATTATGTCGCTGGCGCTCCGCAAGACAGACAGAACTTCGCACCTGGCTGAATCGGAGTGTTACATTTCGAACACTTGGATGCTGACCCTGTAACACCAGCGGGTGTTCCGCAGGCCGTACAAAACTTAGCCCCAGGAAGTAGTGGCGTGTTACACTTTTCACAGGAGGATGCGGTTGGCGTTCCGCAGGACGGACAAAACTTGGCTCCGATCAGAATGGTGTTATTGCATTGAGAGCAAGGCGGTCCTGCAACCGGATTTGCCGTTTTTTGCATATTCCCTATGATTTGCTGCCCAAAAGCTTGTCCGATGGGCAAGGCCATACCCAAAGTCAATGCTGCCGCGCCAATACCACCCAACCCACCATCTCCGCCTCCGCCCCCCCCGCTGCCAATATTCCCCAAACTTTGGGCTGCAGTTTTCGCTACATCGGCTGATAGGTTGATTTGATGTACTTGCAGAAAATTACTTTCTGTCGCCAAACTTTGGGCTTTAGCCAACTGCTCTCTTTGGATGCGCTGACTTTCTTCCGTGTGTGTGGCGTTGATGGCCTGAGAATCGACCATATTTTTCCTGCCCATTTCTCCTTGAGTTTCAAGATTTTTTACAACTTGTTCGCGAGTTATGCGCATCAGGTCGTTATACCCGTCACTTTCTTTATTGACCTCGATACCCTCAAAAACAAAATTTCTTAAAGCCATTCCAAAGCCTTCAAGAACTTTTGCAATGGTGGGTTGCAATAGAACGCTCAAATCTTCAAGTCGACCGCCGATTTGAATCAACGGTATCCCCTTGGCAGAAGCTAGGTTAACCATGCTAGATTTAACAGCCATACGAATCTGGGGAATCACCTGTTCTCTTAGATTGTTTGAGTCAAAATTCACAAGAGGAGCTTGAATTTCAACAAATTTTTTAATATCTCCTATTTCAAAAGTAATTCTTCCGGCGGCAGATACCGGGACTGGAATGTCTTGAAAACGAGGGTCAAACGCGTCAAACCAACCAACGCCCCAATCTAGCTGAGTGGCTTTGCCTTTATTAATGAAGTATACCTCTGCTGGAAACGGAGAGTCACCGCCGTAGGCTAAACCTATGACGCTCGAAATGATGGGGAGATTCTTTGTCTGCAGGATTGTGTCGGCAGGACCTTCAATATAATCCATCGAAGGAGCCCCACCACCCGGTGTATAAAAGAATACGGCTATCTCACCAGCACGCACACGAAAGCTACTTCCATAACGAATCTGATTCTGGCGCGAAAGCGCTCCTTTTTCTGGCTGCCACTTCCAAACCAGATAGTCGTTTTGCGGAAGATCGCAACGAATAACATTTAGTAAACTCATAATAATTATTTTTCTTAGGTGGTATAAACATGAAACTTATTTCATAAATACGCAATGTGACCATAATTATAAATTTTATTGCAATTACAAGATAAAACGGCTGTTTCAAGCCGTGAAATGACGGATGACGCAATCTGCAATAGCCTTGGTAAGCCCTTGGTCGGGATTACAGGTAAAGACGTTCTGATCGAGGATTTTTTCCAGAATGGGCTTCGGCTCATCATCCAGAACGGCGTAACGCCTCACGGGACGCTTCGGCATGAGGCGAGGCGCCTCGGCCAGCCAAAGTCCGATTTCTTCACCGCGATGACGGGTGCGGCTATCCGGAGTCCGGGCAATGGCGCGATCCAAGGGCAGGTCTAAATGCCGCCAAAGCCATCCCAACTTAAAGAAAGAAAAACCCAGTCGTTTTGTCGTGGAAAAAACCACATGGGCTTTTGGGCAGGCATCGAGGATGCGCCGCAATTGCATGACACATTCAGGGGCGAATATATCGCGCCGCTCCTGATTATCAGGAATCAGGACCCCGTCGACATCCAGAAAAATTACATCCAGCTGCATGTTTAAGGATATAAGTCCTGTCAAGTATGAGGACTGTTAACACGTCTCGAGTGCAGTTTAATTTCGCGATAATGATAACAAACATTGTATTGAAACATTATTCCAGGCCGGGTCGGGAAGCGTTCCGGTCGGCGCTGGCCACTAATTTGCTCATATCTTCAAATCGGTCGTTCGATTTTAGGGTGGGTTGATTTCTATGCCGTGGGGTTCCTGCTCGCCATTTTCCAATCCTGTCAAATTTTATTTTGATTTTGCCGGGTGCTTCCTCGCAGCGGGTTGAAGGTTTGAAACGGTCTTGAAATGTCGGCTTGTGCTGCTTGGCGGCGTGTTCGCGGCACGGGCGTTTTCGGTCAATCGGGCGTTTAAAAATCATGTGCTAGGGTTCGGTCGTGCCCGTGAACTCCACTCATCCCGATTACGATGCGATCATGTTGCCCTGGCTTACGATGCGCGATGTCTTGGCGGGCGAGGAGGCGGTGAAGCTCGCCGGCATCCGGTATCTGCCGCGGTTGGATTCCCAGTCGGATGCCGAATACTTGGGCTACAAATCCCGGGCCTGTTTTTTCAATGCCACAGCCCGGACGTGTGACGGGTTTCTCGGGTTGTTTTTCCGTCGGGATCCAGAGGTGAAGTTGCCGGAGGGGGATGCGGGCGCGGGCGCTGCGCTGCGGGCGTTTTCGGTGGATGCGGATTTGATGGGGACGTCGCTGTTCACCTATTCCAAGGGGGTGGTGAGCGAGGTGCTGTCGGTGGGCCGCTGCGGGACGCTGGTGGATTGGGGTGGAATCGCCACAGGCCATTCGGGTGGGGAACGGGCGTATGGGGTGCGCTATGCGGCGGAGGACATTTTGAATTGGCAGACGGCGCGAGTGAACGGACGGAACACGCTGACGCTGGTGTCGCTGCGCGAGGTGTTGGAGGTGGCGGATGCGGTGGATCCGTTTTTGGTCCGGCATGTGGAAACGATTCGGGTGCTGCGATTGCAACCGGTGTCGGGTGTGCCGGGGGCATTGGAATACGGGGTGGAGATTTGGCAGCGCACGGTAGGGAGCTGGGAATTGATGGATCTGCACCGGCCGTTGCGTCAGGGGAAGGCGTTGGATCAGATCCCGTTTGTCTTTCACGGGCCGCGCAATGCGTTGCCTGCGGTGGACAAGATGCCGCTGGCGGACATCGTGCATGTGAATCTGGACCATTACCGGAAGCGGGTCACCCATTAGCGTGAGCGGTCAATTTTACCGCTCACGCTAATGGCTGACCCCTTTTCAGCGGCTTGACCCCTTGATAACCCCTTAACGGCGTTGTTTGGCAGCCTCCGTGAGGAGATTTAGCCAAGACCGAGGATCCAGCCCTCCAACTGGGCCAGAGTGCGGTCGGCAGGACGTAGCTGCGGCTGAAAATGAACGGGCAGCGTGTCGGTGGCGTCGCTCTGCTGCATCCAGCGGGCGACGCTGTAGGCGTCGTGTTGGTGCGGGTTGCGGTCTTCGGTGGGAAAGGTGCGGCTCCAGAGGGCCGGGTAAACTTCGGCGATGACGGATCGCCCCGGTGGCGGCGTCCAGCCTTCGAAAGGCCAGAAATGGACGCGCTCGCCGAGTTGCTGGCGGAGGTAGCGCAGCCACGGAAGACCGGCATGGGTGGATTTCGCCACACTTCCTTGCACATCGAAGTGGAAGACGGACTTCGCGCGGCTCCGTTCCTCCGTCATCCGCCGCCAACGGGAGTCACCGGTGCGCGCGGCCCCGTCGCCATACAAGCCGTCCCGGATGAAATCGATATAGAGGTGATCGCCATCGGTTGGCCAGTGGTGCTGGAAGTCATCGAGGAAGGCGGGCCAGTTAGGCGGGAGGTGATAGACCTCGAAGTAGCGGAGCGGAAAGGAAAACGCGTGGTCGATGCCTACAAGCGTGGGAGGGCCATCGCGGAGTTCGGCGGCAAGCCATTCGGCAAGGCCGCGGCGGGTCCAATACTTACGGGGGCTGGGTGGCGGCAGAACCTCGGCGGGCGTCTGTGTGGGCGTGGCCGAGTAGAGGCGCAAGCCGGTCAGGCTACTCGAGGGCGTCTGTGCGCCGGAATAATCGATGCCGAAGTAGCGTTCAAATTGCGGCATGGGTGGTCAGGTGGCAGTGAGTTCGGCGACGAGGACGGAGAGCCTGTTCGCGGCGGTGGCGCGGAAAGCGGCGTGGCCGTTGCTTCGGAATTCGGGCTCCAAACAGGGTCGGATCATTTTGACGCCAGTTTTTCGTTGAGCCACGCGATCAGCTTGCCCTGCCAGGCGGGATCCATTTTCACCCAATCGGCAATGCGATGCTGGCCTTCAGGGATGAGGATCATTCCGCACTCCCCACCCGCGGCCTGAAGCTTTTGCTGGAACGCGAGCGATTGCCCGGCGGGCACGGTCTTATCCACGCTGCCCTGCAGAATCAGGAACGGCGGTAATCCCGGCTGAACATAAGTGAGCGGGGACGCCTCCTTCAATACGGCGCGCACGCCATCGGTCAGGTTGGTCGAGTCCCAGTGAAACAGGTTCCGCATGGAAATACTCAAGCCACCCCGCCGCTCGTTGTCCGCAACCAAATCGGTCGGCGGCGCCAGTGCGGCCACCGCCTGCACGCGGGTATCGGTCTCAGGGCGCGTGCCAGCGAGCGTCACGAGGTGTCCGCCCGCCGAGTAGCCCAGGAGCGCGATGCGCTCAGGGTCGCCCTTGAATTCTGACGCGTGCTTCTTCACCCAGCGGATCGCCGTTTGCACGTCGTCGTAACAGGCCGGCCAGCGGTGGGCCGGCGCCAGTCGATACGAGATGGTGAACCAAGTGAAATTCGTCGCCCCGGGCGCGAACACCGGAACGATGTCCTTTTCTCGGTCCCCCGCCATCCAGCCGCCACCATGGACGATGAGCACCACTGGAAAGGGCCCATTCCCCGACGGAACATGCGCATCGAGCCGAAGCGTCTCCCCGCCCGCTTCGCCATAGGGGATATTCAGCCGGTTGGCACTATAGGAATGGATGGCTTCCGGATCCCAGGCATCCGCCCCGCCCAAGACCGTACCCACGGTGACCTTTTGGGCGTCGGCCTTGCTCAGCTGCCGCGTCCAGTCGGGTCGACCGTCGGGGCGGGCGCCCTCGCCGGTGCACTGGAACTCGGCGTAGCGGGCAGTCGGATGCGCCTCCGGTTTTTTCCAGTCGTTCCAGCCTTCGGGACGAACGACCCCGGACATTTCCGTGTTGAGGAAAAGTGTACTGGCGTAAATCCGCCACGGCCGGCCGAGAAATGTTTTCACCCCGGACTCGCCGGTAATTTTGCAATGGGAGAATACAAAGCCGAACGGCACGTCCACCGGCGTGGAGGCGGCGGTGATGTAGCCGTCGCGGAGGCAGTGAATGCGGCAGTTCTCAAACCAGGCCGTGGCCGCACCAAAAATGAAGTCCACATGGCCCACAATGTCACAGTTGTCAAAATACTGGCGCCCGCGATTGAGCAGGATCGTGTCCTGACAGCCGAGGAACCGGCAGTTGCGGAACACCGCCCGGTCCCCGTCCACGCGGAGGGCGAGGGCCTGCCCGACCGGGCCGGCGGCATTCTCAAACGTGAGGTTTTCGGCGGTGAAATCATCCGCATCGATTGTGGTGGACGGGGTCTTGAACGTGCCAATGGGGCGGCCCTCGGCATTGGTGATGCCGGCGTGCAGGTTAAAGGATAGCACCGTGTTGGTGGGGTTTTCCCCAACCAGCTTGAAAAATCTTTTTTCGCGCTGGAGATAGATGAGTTCGCGATAGAGGCCGGGGGCGATGTGGATCACGACGGGGTTCTCGCGGCTGCCGGCAGGCACCGCCATGATGGCCGCCTGAACCGTTTGGAACGGCGTTCCCCCGGCGGCGGCCACATACAGGTTCGTCTGAGCGAAGAGGGTGGGAGCGGCAGCCAGCAGCGCCAGCAATGCCGGCAATGGAAAAGTTTTCATTCGGAGGGATATATTGGATTTTGAGGCTAATCGGCCGCGGGAAAATGTAAATTGAAAATTGAAGTTCCCGCCTGAGTTGGTTAACGTGCCGCCATGTCACGCAAAACGGTTCCGGACTCCAAAAACGGTTTCGGCGATGTCATTGGAGTGGCGCTGCTGGCCCTGGCGCTGCTGCTGCTGGTCGCGCAATGCTCCTTCGACCGCTTTGATATTTCCTTTTTTGGCGAACCGCACAACAAGCCGGTCCACAACTGGATCGGGCCGCTTGGCTCGTATCTGGCCTGGGGCTCGTTTCTGCCGTTCGGCCTGGTCGGCTATCTGCTCCCGTGGCTGTTTGCGTTATTCGGCGCGGCATTTTTGCTGAATTTTTTTGGCTATCTGCGCGAACATCTGCGCTGGTCGCTCATCTGGGCCGTCATGCTGGTTGTCTCGCTCACCGGCCTGCTTCGCATCATGGACAACGCGGAACTATTCGGAAAAATCCCCGGGCAAATCGGCTCTCTG
>Ga0209086_10001088_pt1 | contig 22251 bp, 18 predicted proteins | sample M_130207_XF_Meta_FD_187312 | JGI IMG/M metagenome (GOLD analysis project Ga0209086, IMG submission 187312) | Freshwater microbial communities from Lake Montjoie, Canada to study carbon cycling - M_130207_XF_MetaG (SPAdes) (version 2) | ecosystem: Environmental > Aquatic > Freshwater > Lake... | reverse complement strand
CTTATTTTCAATCGCTTTGGTCTTCAAACTCCATCTGCTCTCGGAGTGGGACCGTCTTATTTCCGATGTCGCCGCCCGTCGCGAGGAAGAAACGGTTCGAGTCGATCCCCGCGTCAATGTTGGTGCCGTGATTGGTATCGGCGGTGAGCGGCTGCCACTCGCCATTGATCCCGATCAGGGCCGAATTCATTTTCATGTGATAGGATGTCACGGCTAAAATCTTGACCAACCTGAAATTGAATGCTTCCCACTTTGGTCCGCATCCTTCCGATTGTTGCCTTCGCCGCGTTGCTGACTGTTTCTGCAGGATGCTCAAACACCAGCGATCCGGTGTCGGACTCACGGTCGCCGACTTCGCTCGGCTTGCCATCAATTCCCGCCGCCATCCACGAACCGTACTGCATCGAGGTCACGGGCCACGAGTATCGCTGGGAAGTGCGCTATCCCAGTGCAGATGGCTTGCTCGCCACAGACGACGACCTGTTGGCCGTTCGCAACGTGCATGTCCCCCAAGGGACCGATGTGGTTCTGCTGCTGAAGAGTCTGGACTATGTCTATGTCATGGAGTTGCCGCAATTCGGATTGAAAGAGATGGCCATCCCCACACTCGAGTTTCGGATGTCGTTTCACCCCCGGGAAGCCGGACAATTTGCCCTGCTGGGTGATGAGTTGTGTGGCGATCCGCATCCCGAGTTGAAAGGTCATCTGATCGTCGAACCGCGCGAAGACTTTCTCAACTGGCTCAAACTGCAGAGCCATAGACCATTCACTCGGAAGCCGTTGTGAGTTCCCGCCTCAAACAGAAAACGAGCCCATGATTCGCGTCTACCAATCCTCCGACCTGAGCCGCCAAAAACATGGCAGAGTTAAGTTCGCGCTCTTTTGGGTCTTGTTCATGACCATCGCGTTCATGGGTTGTAGTCGGCAGACATCGAAAGTCACCGGTCCGGTCGGAAAGCCGCCGACCACTCCGCCTGTCGCGACGAACAACGCCCCGTCACCCGAAGGCAACCCGAGTCCAAAACCGACTTCGCCACCCATCCTGCTCGCATCGCCGGAATTTGCGTTGACCGATCAGACGGGTGCCGCTTGCGGCAGCCAGGATCTGAAGGGGCATATCTGGATCGCCAATTTCATGTTCACCCGATGCACGGCAACGTGCCCTCGCCAGACGGCGCGTTTTGAAGAACTTCAACAGCGTGCCCGGCGTTGGCCCGATGGCGATCGAGTTCGGCTCGTCAGTTTCACGGTGGATCCGGAGAACGATACGGTCACTCGTCTGAGTGAATACGCCGAGGCACACCATGCGGACCCCGTCCATTGGAAGTTCCTCACCGGATCGCGCCCGGAACTCTGGCAGATCAGCAAGGAAGGGTTCAAGCTGCCGGTCTCGGGTTCGGCCAACGATTCCTCGGGGCCGATCACACACAGTCCGCGATTCATTCTGGTCGATGAACAGTCCAGAATTCGCGGATACTATGACGGTCTGGCAGATGACGACATTCGCAAGTTGCTGACGGACATCCAGTCGCTGCTCACCGAGTTCAGGGCGACTGCGGGCGAGCCAACCCTGGTCGGTGTGCCGAGCGACGTATTCGATTCGCCCTGGTTGGAACCACGTCGGGTTGCCCAACTCGCCACGGCTGCTGAGATCGGTGCGTTTCACAACTTTCAGTTTGAGGACCGGATCGAGTCGAGTGGGATCCGCTTTCAGAATCGGGCCGTCGCCGACGCTGCCCGGGACTTCAAACGAAACCATTACGACCATGCCAGCGGTGTCGCCGCCGCCGACATCGATGGAGATGGTTTGCACGACCTGTACTTTGTTAGCCAGGTCGGCGGCAACGAATTGTGGCGAAACCTCGGCCAGGGGCGATTCGAGAACATCACCGACCGCGCCGGACTCGCGTTGAAAGACCGCGTCGGAGTCTCCGCCTCGTTCGCCGACACGGACAACGATGGCGATCCGGACCTGTTCGTCACCACGACACGCCACGGCAACGTCCTGTTTGAAAATGACGGCAAGGGCGTATTCAAAGATATTAGTGCCGAAGCGGGACTGGCCTATAAGGGTCACTCCTCCAGTGCCGACTTCTTCGACTACGACCGCGACGGACGATTGGACTTGTTCGTAACCAATGTTGGAAAATTCACCACCGAAACCGTGGCCTACAGCGGCGATCCGGTCAAACACGAGTCGCCTTACTTCGTCGGCAGGTCGGATGCGTTCGTGGGGCACATGTTTCCACACCTTTCGGAACGTAGCATCCTGTATCACAACGAGGGCGACAATCGTTTTCAAGACGTCTCCGAAGAGGTCGGGCTGCTCCATGCGAACTGGTCCGGCGACGCAACGCCGCTGGATGCGAACGACGACGGTTGGGTGGACTTGTACGTGGTCAGCATGCAGGGAAACGATGAGTACTACGAAAACGTCGAGGGTAAACGATTCGAACTCCGCAGCCAGAAACTGTTCCCTCGCGCCTCGTGGGGAGGCATGTGCGTCAAGTCGTTTGATTACAACAACGATGCATTGATGGACCTGTTCACGACCAACATGCATGCGGACATGTGGCAACTGAAGGATGAAATCATCGGTCCCCGTGAGAAACTCAAACCACCCGACAATGTGATGCCCAAGTCTTACTTCCTCGGTCGCGATCCTCGGGCCAATGTCTTGGGAAATGCCTTTTATGAGAAACAGGGACGCGATGAGTTCCGCGAGATCTCTGACCAAATTAACGTCGAGACATACTGGCCGTGGGGGCACAGTGTCGGCGATTTGAATGCGGATGGGTATCAAGACATCTTCATCACTTCGTGCATGAACTACCCATTTCGCTACCATCCTAATTCGTTACTGCTCAATGACGGAGGGCAGAGTTTTCGCGATGCGGAATTCATCCTCGGTGTCGAGCCGCGACGAGATCGCAAGACTGCGACCCCCTGGTTTGAACTCGATTGTTCCGGTGCCAACAAGGACCACCAAGCGTGTGCGGGGTGCAGCGGTCGCGTGGCCGTGTGGGCGGCGCTTGGATCGCGCTCCTCAGTCTTGTTCGACGTCGATCAGGATGGCGACTTGGACATCGTGACCAATGACTTCAACAGTCCTCCGCTCGTTCTGGTCAGTAACCTGAGTGAGAAAACCTCCAACTTGAGGTACCTCAAGGTTCAACTCCAGGGGACACGCTCGAACAGGGACGGGCTGGGGGCCAAAGTTCAAGTCATGGCCGGAGAGAAGACCTTCACCCAGGTTCACGACGGTCAGTCCGGTTATTTATCACAGAGTTTGCTGCCGTTGTATTTCGGACTGGGTTCCGTCGATACCGTCGACATGGTGTCGATCCAATGGCTGGGCGGCCAGGCTCAGGAAATCGCCGGGCCGATCAAAACCAATCAGCAATTGGTCGTAGTTGAGGCGGCGTCTGACAAGGTCAAGTAACGGAGGAATCTTGTTCGGCTCAACGATCAAATTCGCGGCATTCCCGTCGGCGACGTCTCCCCCCAAAGTTTGGACCATACAGAATGAACTTCTGTTCCGCTTCATGACAGAGTCTTTTTCGCCGATACACCATTCGCCATTCGCTGCGACGGTCGATGGAACTGTGACCAAGAGTTAGCGTGTAGATTCGTTGATTCTCGGACGGTTCAACGAGCCTGATAGTGATCGCGTCGCAACGAATGGCGAGGGACGGTCGTTCACGGTTTGATGTCGGTCGAAGGCCGCGGGGCATTCGGTGTCATTGGGGGATGTTGACGGCGATCACAGTATTCAGCAGCTCGCCGCCACATGTCGGCCAGTTTCTGGCGGCCGAGCGCCTGACAGACTTCCACCAACTCGCGTCTGGGAGCGACGGCACCTGGATCTGCATTCGCCTGCTGATTGAGTTCAACCAATCGACTTTGTAGTTCTCGATACCGGTTGTACTCGGTTAACTCGGTGGCTCTCTCTTCGTTTTTTCCTAGAACGCCATACAGTTGCAAAAGCTGATAACGCGCATTGAGATTGAAAGGCTCTGTTACCAGCGATTTCTTCAACAATTTCAAGGCCTGCTCTCCCTTTCCCGCATCCTCTAGGAATCGGGCTTTGAGCTTGAGTGAATTCACATGCTCTGGATTGTTGGCCAGTACTGCATCCACCAACTGGTCGGCTTTCAGTACCTCGCCTAGACTCCAAAAACACTCGGCTCGCTGGTTGTCGGTAGCGGGAGACGGCTGGATGCCCGACAGCGCATCCAGCGCTCCTTGAAAGTCTCGAAGACTAATCAAGACGTGTGCCAACTCTCCTTGTATCAACTGTCGGACTTCTTCGGGTGGGGACTTCAAAAGGCTGAGCCGAAGCTCCTTCGCCGCCATCACGAAATTTTCGTTGTCTGTCAGGATGGTTCCCGCCAAGTGGTGCGGTCGGTAATCGAGCGGTTTCAACCTGACAACTTGATCTAGGGCTCTCAGTGCCAAGTCGGGCGCACCGAGATCGTAGAACATTGCTGCGAGGAATCGGTGGGCATCGACTTCGTCGGGATGTTCGGCCACCAACTGGATGAGTAGCGGCTCAGCCCGATCGAACTGGCCGAGTTTAAACAGGCATTCACCCGCCAGTCGCAGCACGTGTGGCCTCAATGGCCCCGCAATCATGTCGGGTGTCAGGCGATCCAGCACCTGCCGGTATTGAGCGCGACGAACCAGCCACGCACTTCGTACAACAGCCGCTTCGTCCCGGGCTCCGCTCCGCAGGAGGGCCTGCTCAACCAGATCGACACCCTCGGCATCGACGTTCTCGACTCGGCGCAGTCCTTCGGCAAGCGTCAAATTCGACGGACGGAAAAACCTCATTGCCAACAGGCTCACGCCCACGAGTAGGCCGGACACGACCAACGCACTCACCATGAATCTCAGCACTCGACTATCCACAGGTCATGCCCTTACGCAGACAAATCGCACCCGAGACAATTGCGTCGTGGCCGCTGACGATTTCAGATCGTCGTTTTACAGTTGCCTGCGCAGCCGATCATTACTCGCCCGCTGCGGAATCACCTTCACGGACAGGTGCCGTCGCCTCGCAGAGCATCTGGTTCCAGCACCGTCACGATCTGATCGCTGGGAGCGTTTGTCAACCGGATCGAGCGCCCTGATGTCCAAGTGACGATTAACTCAATCGACAACTCGAGCGGCACCGCAGCCAAAAAACAGTCGGGTATCGATCAACGAAGCATAGCTGGTACTGCTGCGAATCTGGAGCATCAGCTTTCGGTCTTGCACTTCGGCGATGGCCAAGGCTCCGATCCCGCGCACGACCAGTGAATGGCCACGTTCGAGCGACTCGTTCGACAAGATTTCCACCGGCTCGTTTTGATGCGAGAGCACAATGTCCTCATCTCCGTCTCCATCCAAATCGCCGGTGGCCAAGCCCCGGCCGGCATCTGGCGATGTCCTGTAATTGCCAGTCTGATCGGTCACGCAAATCGATCGAGTAAGACTTCATGGCAATCCTCCTTGCGGCTGCCCGTCTTACCCAATCAGCCCCGCTGGTGCTAGAACTCCGTGAGGGGCGCACTAGTTCATTCTGTTCGGCTGGCCTTACACAGCAAGTGCTGGTGTAGCGTCTCACTCAGATGGGATTTTATTGAGTGCGGATCGGGCACGCGCGACTTTGGCGAGCATGTCTTCCGCTTTCTTGGTCCAAACGAATGTTTTCGGGTGGGCGTTGTGATGTGCGATGTAGTCGCGGATTGCCTGCTCCAATTCGGCCACGCTCCGGAACACGCCGTTGCGGATGCGGTCTTGGGTGATGTCGCGGAACCAGCGTTCGATCACGTTCAGCCACGAGCTGCGGGTGGGCGTGAAGTGGAGGTGAAATCGCCGGTGACGTTTCAGCCACTTCACGACGTTGGGATGCTTTTGCGTGGCGTAGTTATCGACGATCAAATGCAGATCCAGGTTCGGCGGCGTCTCGGCGTCGATCTTCTTCAGGAACCTGATCCATTCTTGATCGCGGTGCTGTGGCAGGCACTTGACAATGATCCTGCCGTGCGCCAGTTCGATGGCGGCAAACAGCGTCGTCGTGCCATTGCGTTTGTAATCGTGCGTCAGTGTCTTCAGTCGGCCGGGGAACAGATCCTCGCGGCGGGAGCGACCGATAAGGAGCTGCTCGAACTGGTCGGCACCTTCAGCGCGAAGACGCTGGGCCACGAACCGCAGCCGCTGAACGTACGGCTGTTCGTGGAAGACGACTTCCCCAGCCGGTCGCGCACATACTCGCCCAGTTACATGCGGTATGTCCTGAGTGCCGATCAGCATTCGATCTGGATCACCGAGCAAATGAGCAAATGGAATCGCCAGTCGCACGAAGTCCGCGATCGCGAGATGCAGCTCCATCACACAAACCAGCAACTGCGATTGCTCACGGCGGAAGAACTCGATGAGCCGGACAATTGTCGCAAGATCGAGGCTCAATCGGCCGCCGAACGAACCAACGGACGACGGCTGACGGGACTCGTGAACGGTGGCGAGGAACGGGTTCGTCAGGCGATGCGGAACCCCGAGTTCGGCGTCGGCCATTTGGAGAAGTGGGCCGAGATGCTCCAGATTCTGAAGGACATCTCGGGGAACCGGATGCCGAACGTGGCCGACCTGTTGAAGCAGTCGTCGCAAGCTCTGGTTGTTGCTGCGAACTCGCCCGCGAAGCCCGCACCGGCCGCCGGTCAAATCCGCGACACGCGACCGGGAGCCCGCAAGCCTGGTGAACCCTCACCGCCGCAGCCAGTCGTTCCGATCGTCGTCGATAAAGAATCGTCACAACAGCCCGGCAAGAAAGCGGACGGCGAAGAGGAAGCACCGAGCAAGAGCTAATCGAAGCCAAGGCTCACGCTGCGGGTGACGACGGTCGCGGGAAGCGGTGCGAAAAAACAGCCTCCGCCACCCGCAAGTGGTAAGCTCGATGAAGCAATCACGGCTCAACAAGATTTGCTGGCCGAGTTCGACAAGATCGCGGAAGAGCTGGACAAAGTGCTGACCAATCTGGAGGGAAGCACGCTCGTGAAGTGGCTCAAGGCGGCGGCGGCGCGGCAGCAGTACGTCATCGCCGGGAAGATCAACGATCAAGTCGGCGGGACGTTTGGTCTGCGCGGCGAATCGGGCGGCGCGGCGAAGCTGGTTCTCGATGAGGTCTCGAAGCAGAAGACGAAGAGCAGCCAAGACCTCTCGAACATCATGGATGACATGCAGGCGTACTTTGAGCGGCGACACATGCAGCGGTTCAAGACGGTCTTGGATGAGATGCGCGAACAGGATACCGTCGGCAGCCTGCGACAACTGAGTGACGACGTGAATGTCGAGACCGGTCTGTCGATTGCGCAGGCCGAGTTCTGGTCGGACACGATGGAACGCTGGGCTGATGATTTGGTCGAGCCCGCCTGTGCGGGCAAGTGCCCCGGCTGCAAATCGAAGAGCAGTTTGCCGCCGTCGTTCGTCTTGGAAGCGATGCACATCTTGGAGGCCGAGGTCAATCTGCGCGAAGAGACTCGCGTCGCCGAACAGGCTCGTCCCGCATTGGCAAAGGCCGAGTTCACGAAGCGCGCGGAGCAACTCAGCCTGACTCAGCACGAGTTGGCCGAGCGCGTCGCCAAACTGAATGTACGCATCATCGACTTGCCCGATGGCGAGGAAGAGTTCGCCAAGGAGATCGCTCTGCTGAACAAGGTCGAGCAAGGGGCAAGCACGAATGAAGACAATTCTCTGTAGTGCATCGTCGATCGCCATGCTCGCCGTCACCCTCGTTCCAGGTGCTGGTCGGGCCGACGAGCCGAAGCTCAAGGCGAAGCCAGCCGTCGTGGCGAAGCCAGCCAAAGCGGAACCGAAAGTCGTCAAGCAAGGGGCGGCCAAGCCAGTACAGGGACCGGCGGCGGGGCGGGCGCGGATCGCTTCGCAACTGAAGCTTAAGGTCGATGAACTCGTGCGGGGCTGCCAGCTCATCGACGAGCAACAGAAAAAAATGACGCTCACCGCGCGGAGCGACATGAAGCGGTTCTTCGATGACGTGGAAGTCGTTCGCAAGAAGTTTCTCGCGGTGAGAAAGGATCAGAACGCGTTCCAAAACATCTGGCAGGAGATCAGCCCGCTGCAACAGAAGCCGCAGGCGGGGCTGTTCGGTGATGCCTCGCTGTTTGGCAAGTCACTGCGCAAGACTTTGACCGACGAGCAGCAGGCTCAGTACCGCGTCGTCGTCGAAGAGCGTCGGCGGTTCCGCTATCGAGCCACGATTGAAACCTCGCTGATCACGATCAGCAACACGGTCGCGCTGCGAAGCGAGCAGCACGACGCGCTGCTCAAGCTGTTGGTCGAGGAGACTCAACCGATGCACATCTTCGGCCGGTACGACAATTACCTGGTGCTGTACCGGCTGGCGCAACTCTCCATCAGGAGGGGCAAGCCGCGGTTCGACGACCGCCAGTGGAAGCCGCTGCAGCCTCAGCTCAATCAAGGTCGCAGCGTGAAAGCTCGCCTCGTGCAGACCGGTGTGATTGATGAGCCGAAGGGCAACAAGAGCGGCATTTTGAATAGAGTGAGAACCTTCCAAAATATGTTCCCGGGGGGGGGCTTGGATGCCGCCGTCGAGTATGAGGATGCGATCCAAAAATTTATCGAGGCCCCCGCTGATGCCTTGCAGCCCGAGCAACCGAGACAGTGAATTCAAGCCGCTCTCGAAGCGAGCGAAGACCGTCCGGCGGATGCGTTGACGCCCGCGCAACCTCGAAAGGGAAAGGCGCGATGAGCGGCGAACACGGTTCGATTTGTAGGATGGGCATTCTTGCCCGACCGCTTTTTCAAACGAAAACCGGACGGGCAGGAGTGTCCATTTTACGGGTCGCATTGCTGGCTCACGGCATCGCGCTGGCGGCTTGCTTGGCGATGCCCTCGCGCGTGATGGCTCAGCCGCCCTCGATCAAGATTGGTGACGCGGTCCGGCGCGATGTCCGTGAGATTTATGATCGCGGACTGCAGTTCCTCGTGAGTTTTCAGACGGAAGCGGGCGATTGGAAAGCGGGAGGGGAGGGCAGGACGGGCCGGGTGCCACGGGGATGGCGCTGATAGTGCTGCTGGCTTCCGGTGAAGACCCCAACTTCGGGCTGTACAGCAATCCTGTGCGGAAGGCGTTGCGGAGCATCATCTCGCAGCAGAACGCCGCAACGGGCTTCTTCGGAAACAGCAGGTATCACCACAGCTTCGCGATGCTGGCACTGGCCGAAGCGTATGGAGCGGAGGACGACCGCAATTTGTGGACGGGGTCGGAGACGAACAGGCGGTCGATCGGCGTGTCGCTGGAATTGGCGGTTCGCGCCGCGATTACATCTCAGAAGGAGAACTCGCTCGGAGCGTGGAGGTACTCGCCCAACGGCAACGATGCCGACACCTCGGTCAGCGGCGCGGTGCTGGTCGGATTGCTGGCCGCGCGGAATGCCGGAATCGAAGTTCCCGATGAAGTGACCGACAAGGCGATTAAGTACATCACGTCCATGACATCGGATAATGGGTAGGTCGGGTACTCGGACGGCTTCGGAGGTTTCGATGAGTCTTTCCCTCGCATCTCGATCGCGACGCTCGTCTATTCGGTGGCGCGGCGGAAGGATCTCAAACAGTTCAAGGCGACGCTGTTCTATCTGACACAGCGGCTCGAAAACACGGCCCAACAGCACTACGCCGAGTACACGCGCTACGACCAAGCCCAATCGCTGTGTCAGGGGGATGTCGAGGCGTGGGAAAAGTGGGTCAAGCTGTTGGTGCGACAACTCAAAACGCCCCAACTGAAGGACGGCAGCTTCCAAGGCCAGTTTGGTCCCACCGTGGGCACGTCGTTGTCGCTGCTGTCTCTGGCGCTGAATTACCGGTTCCTGCCGATCTATGAACGATGAACACAGCGTCCTGCCAACCATCGACTGGAGTGCCCGCGTGATGAGCAAGTCCGTTACACAAACTTTCACTTGGCTGATGTGGCTCGTCTGTTTCGTTGTCGTTATCTCAGTGGCTTGTGAGACGCACGCGGCGGAACCAACAGACAACGTCGCCTCGGCCCTGATCCATCTCACCAACGGCGACTACGCCACCGGACGGTTTGCGGACTCACCAGGCAGCGGTCGGCTGGCCTGGCAGTCAGCGGCGTTCTTGGCTCCGTTTGAGTTCCCAACTCAAACGGTGAACACGATTCAATTCCCGGTCCCCGCGAAGTTGGCTCAGCCCGAGGGGACCTACTGTTTTGAGCTGGCGGGTAGCGACATGCTGTTTGGGGCGTTCGTCGCATTGCAGGGTGACGCAGCGGAGATTGAGGTCTCGGGAATTGGGCGGCTGCATGTGGAGAAGTCGCTCCTGCGACGGATGTATCGCTGGCAGGGTGGCACCGAACTCTTGTTCTCTGGGCCAAGTGGCTTGAAAGGCTGGGCGACCTTGGGCACGGCGAAAGCTTGGCGTGAAGAGTCGGGGCATCTCCGATCAGACCAGAGCGGCGCGATTCTGCAGCGTGACCTCAAGCTTCCCACGCTGGCTCGGATCGAGTTCGAATTGTCGTGGAAGGGCAAACCGGATTTTGAGTTGGCTTTGCGCACGAGCAACTCCAAATCGGCGCTGCGAGCGTTCCGGTTCGAGGTCTGGGAGAACGAACTGATCGTGCAGCGCGAGACCGAAGGAGAAGCCGATCTCACCAGCTTGCAGCCGGCTCAGTCGGGACCGGGCCGCGTTCATTTGCGGGCGTTCCTCGTCAGCCGAAAGGCCACTTGCTGGTCTTCTCCTCTGGTGGAGTGAAGCTCGCCGATCCGACGGTCACGACTGCGAAGCCCCAAACGCTGGGTGGCTTGCAACTCACCAACAAGAGCGGTGACGTTCGACTCGAACGGTTGAGCATCGGGCGTTGGAATGGTGCGTCCCGCGCAACCCGCGGGACGCACTCAGGCATCGTTCCCCCTGTTACGGGAACGACTGCTGAATCGGCTGTGGCGATTCGGTCGGATTCACGCGGGGATCAAAGGTGAACATCATCCGCATATCCTCGTGATCCACGTTGTGACAGTGGAATACGAACGGGCCCTTGAAGGTTCGAAACTTCATGAAGATCTCGATTTCACTGCCCGCGCCCAGCAGCGCCGTATCGCTCTTGAAGCGGTTTTCCAGTGGCGGAATCTGACCATCGACGCTCTGAATCTGGTGCGATTCAAGGTGAATGTGGATGGGATGCCACCATCCGCCCCCTGGATTCTTCAGAATCCAGCGTTCTGCGGAACCGATCGTAGGACACACGTCGGCCAGATTGGGCTCGTAGAATCGGTTGTTGATCTGCCAGGCCCCCTTGCGCCGCACGAACTCGAAGGTGCGAGTGCGAACGATCTCACTCGCCAGGATCGGGACATGCGGCCGCAGAGGCGTTCCCACCTCGACCGTCGCGTTGTTGGGTTGCGGTGGTCCCTCGACAACGAACTTGATGAGCGGAAATCCTGGAATCTGCGTGTTGCGATCCGTAAGGGTTCCGCCTGGACCACGACCGTCCTGCTGAGGAAGGATGTTTTCCAGAAACAGTTCGTTGGGGGCGTTGGTGAAGTCGATCACCACGTCGGCCCGGTTGGCCATTGCCAGCAGCAAGGTCTCGCGTTCGATGGCCTGTGGATACAACCACGTGTCAGTTCCGAGACCAATGAACGGCTGACCGTTGCTGAGCCGCAACTCATAAAAACGCGCGTTTGATCCATTATTAAAACGAAAGCGATACTTGCGGCGCTGGACATGGAACTTCGGCTGAACCTTTCCGTTGGCGCACATCAGGTCACCGAGATGGCCATCGTGGTTCAGCGGATCGAAGAAGATCGAACCGTCGGCGTTGAGTGTTCGATCCTGAAGAACGACCGGAATGTCACACGGATCGCCGGGCAACACGTTGCTGTTGATGAGTGCCTGCTCAGTCTCATCGAATGCCAGAAAAAATCCCGCCAAGCCCATCATCACGTGGTGCGACGTGATGTCCATCGCGTGATCGTGATACCACATCGTGGAGGGGGACTCGGAAAAATCGAGCGGTCCGGATTTTCCATCACCTACGCGCGGAACCGAGTTCGTGTAGTAGTAGTCTCGCGCCTTGCCGGGCAGGACCAAATGGGCGGGGTGTCCGTCGGAATGGGCCGGGTTGTGACCACCATGCAGGTGGACGGACATTTCCTCGTCAAGATCGTTCCACTGCCGAATAACCGCAGGTTCGCCAACGCGAGTCTTGAAGGTCGGCCCCGGCGAGATGCCGTCATATCCCCAGATCGGTGTCCGGACACCGGGAATAATCTCCTGCGTCCCGCGACGCATGCGCATCTCGTAGAACTTGGTCGGGTACAACTCGTAGGCCGAACGATCGAAACCGATGTTGAAATACTCGGGAGCGATTCCGTGGAAGACCTCGCCGGGAACGAAGCCCGCAGGCGGAGTGCCCACGCTGAGCGGCTGCTTGATGGGAGCGATCGGCAAGTTCTGGGTAAATGGCACGAACTTAAATGGCGTCGTCGGGCCATTGCCCAACTTTTCGGTCGCACTTCCTCCGCCCTTGCCCGGCCCCTTGGCCGCCCCGAATCGTGACTGCCGATTCCAACAAAAGTCGTCGCCGCCAGAGCTGACGCTCCAAGTCGAAGAACGTCTCTGCGCGACACGGGCCGCTTTTCATTTTCGATCAATTGAGACCTATCCATGTTCTGATCATTCCCCCGCAATACTGTATGTATCGCTCTTGATTTTGGTGAATTAAACATACTGGGGGATATATGAGCCGTCCGTTTGGGCGGCCATTTTTTTTCTGATGGCGATCACCAAACAATGGCAATTCGTTGAGTGACATTTCTCAAGACGCCGAAATGCGCGAATATTCAGGGAGTTTCTGTGAAGAATTGGCAACGTCGGGTCAGGCGAAGGGCTGGAAGGTCAAGACGCGGCGCTCTTCGGTAAGCCCGCGCCCGAGATTGAACTCGACCTGCTCGACGGTAAGAAATTCCGCCTGTCCGAACACAAAAGCCGGATTGTGGTCCTCGACTTCTGGGCCTCGTGGTGCGGCCCGTGTCTGCAAGTCATGCCGCAGATCGACAACGTCACGCATGAGTTCGCCGACCAAGGGGTTGAGTTGTTCGCGATCAATCTCGAAGAGACGCCCGACAAAGTGAAGACGGCTCTCGAACACTTGAAGCTCACCACGACCGTGGCCCTCGACAACAACGGCCGCGTCGCCGAGAAATACGCTGCGACCTCGATCCCGCAAACGGTCCTCGTCGATCGCAACGGCAAAGTGGCGCGTCTGTTCGTCAGCGGAGGTCCTCGGTTCGGCGACCCGCTACGCACGGCGCTTCAGGCCGTGCTGTCAGAATAAACCCGAAACGAGCGACTGATGTGAGATTAGGCGACCGGCAACAAATTTCTGGCCCAAAGTAGACGAGTCACTCCGTGACTCGAAGATTCCGGTCACGGAGTGACCGGTCTGCTTTCTCTTTCGGCTCGCCTTATGACTCTGACTGTCTCGCTTCGGTCGCGTCGGCCTCAAAAGGAACTGTCTCTTGAAATCATCCGTTCTGCCGATTGTGATTCCTCACGCGGTCCATGATGAGGTTTCTGAGCGGGGCGGCGTAAGCCACCTGGTTCTTCCAAAGAGGGCTTACGCCGAAGAGCCGGGGGGCTTACGCCGCCCCGCTCAGAAACCTCTTACTTTGTGTCGCGTGAGATGTATCGCGTCCCTCGTTCTCGCGAATCTCTGCCTCTCCACATTCGGAGCTGACGCCGCACCGGTGGTTCGTCCGAAGTTGCAGATCATCAACGGTGGCACTCACCCCGTGGAGGTCTTCTGGCTGAAGAGTGACACCGAGCGTTTGAAGCACGCTACGATCGCCACCGGGAAGAATCTCGTGATCGAGACGACTCTCGGTCATCGCTTTGCCCTTCAAGGTGAGAAAGGCGAGCCAGAGGTGAGCGTCACGTCCGAGATCGCCGTTCAAGCGTACCGCTACGACCCACAGGCGAAAGACGGCGTGCCAAGCTTTTACACGCAGCGGGCGGATGCGCACGGCTATCCCGTCGTGGCCTCGGCCAACGTGAACCCGTATGCGTTGAAAGAGGCGGTCTACTTGATCGACATGTTGTTGGCGAAGCGGCCCGATGTTCGGGCGGCGATGATCAAAAGCGGCTCGCGAATGTGCCTCATCGCGCATAACGAGTTCACCACCGACCAGCCGGAGTTCGCGTGGTTGGGAGAGAAGCCGCACGCCGATTTTCCGAAGTTCACCGGTCGCGAGTATTACGACGCGCGCGCCCGTGGCCTGGGCGGCAGTCAGACCGATCCGTTCTGTTCGTGCGCCGAAGAGAACCTGCTCGGCTATCCCGGCGATCCGTATGAGAAGGAAAACATCCTGATCCACGAGTTCGCGCACAACATTCATTTGCGCGGGATGATGAACGTCGATCCCACGTTCGATGCGCGCGTGGAACGGGCGTATGCCGACGCAATGAAATCCGGTCTCTGGAAGGGGAAGTACGCCAGCGTGAACCACCACGAATACTTCGCCGAGGGAGTGCAATCGTGGTTCGACAACAACCGCATCAACGACACGGATCACAACCACGTTCATCTGCGATCGCAGCTCATCGAATACGACCCCGGCCTCGCCGCGCTGTGCCGCGAAGTCTTCGGCGATACTGAGCTGCGTTACACGAAGCCCGCCACGCGGCTGACCGGTCACCTGGCCGGATACGACCCCGGCCAGGCCCCCAAGTTTGAGTGGCCCGATCGCCTCGCGAATATCAAGGCTGAGATCAGAGCCAAGGCCGAGGCTCGCAGCCGCCACGCCAATTCGCGTGAGACGCGCAACGTCTCCGGCTGGAGCGTACTCGTGAGCAAAGACCTCCTCGCCACGGAACTGGCTCTCACCGCCAAGTCCCTCGAACTGCTCCAGGGACAGCTCGACGAGATCGTGCGCGTCGTTCCGGCGACCGCCGTCACCGAACTGCAAAAAGTGAAGCTCTACTTCTCGCCCGAGTACCCCGGCGTTCCACCCCGCGCCGAATATCACCCCGATGCGGGTTGGCTGCGCGAGCACCAACGCGACCCCGCGATGGCGAAGGGGGTCGAGTTCACCAACGTCCGCATCTTTGAGGCCGAGACGCGCCGGATGCCCAACTTCGCCCTGCATGAACTCGCCCACGCCTACCACGACCGCGTTCTCGGCAACGACGAGGCACGCATCATTGCCGCCTACGACAACGCCAAAGCGAGCGGCACGTATGACCAAGTCCAGCGGCAAGACTCTGAGGGCCGCAAGCGTCTCGACAAAGCCTACGCTCTGACCAATCACAAGGAGTACTTTGCGGAATGCACCGAAGCGTACTTCTCTCGCAACGACTTCTTCCCGTTCCATCGCGCAGAACTGAAAGCCCACGACCCCGCTATCGCCGCCCTCATCGAGCAGCTCTGGAAGGTCGATAACAAACCATAGCTGTCGTTGATGGACACGATGCTCGTGTCACGAAGTCGAATTGGCTTGTACCTCGCGCGGCCAGCGATGAGACATCCGAGCGGGGCGGCGTCAGCCCCCCGGTTCTTGGGCGTAAGCCCTCTTGAGAAGAACCGGGGGGGGCTGACGCCGCTCCGCACGGAAACCTCTCATATTGGAGTCGTGTGAGGTATATTTGAACTACTACGACAATCCGCTCGCTCCCCGCCTCGCGACAAACGTGCCCTCGCCCTCCCACCGCTCAACCATCGAGAGAATACGTTCATGAATTCACGCGATCTCCACATCAATCGTCGCGGCTTGCTCAATGTCGGGATGCTGAGTGGCTTGGGTCTGAGTCTATCCGACGTGTTGCGATCGCAGGCTCGGGCTGAGTCCCGGAATCCGGCGGCCCGGCGAAAGAATTCGGTCATCATCCTGCACATGCGGGGCGGGCCGAGTCAGCTCGAAACGTGGGACATGAAGCCCGACGCACCGGTCGAGATTCGGGGCGAGTTCAAGCCGATCCCCACCTCGGTGCCGGGCCTTCAAATCTGCGAACTCCTGCCGCAGACCGCCGCGATCATGCACAAGTGGTCAATCGTCCGTAGCCTCCAGCATCCGCCCGAATACGGCGATGTCAGTCATTCACGCGGCGATCAGGTCGTCTTCACGGGACACGCTCCGGGGAAGGTCGAGAATGAGAACGCGCATCCCAGCATGGGGTCGGTCGTCGCCAAACAACTGCAGCACATCGACCCGACGATGCTGGCGTATGTCATGGTCCCGCGCATGATCCCCGGCACGGGATCGGCGTACCTCGGGGCGGCGTGCCAACCGTTTCAAACGATGGCCGACCCGGCAGCCAAGGGGCAGAAGTTTGAGGTTCCGAATCTCGCCGTCCCGCAGGGAGTGGCCGTGGACCAGACGGCCGATCGCCGTCGGTTGCTCGACGCGCTCGATCGGATTCGCCGCGATGTCGATCACACGGGAACGCTCGGCGCGATGGACTCGTACCAGCGTCAGGCGTGGGAAATTATCACCGGCCCCCGCGTGCGACAGGCCTTCGATCTCGATTCCGAATCGCAGGTGACTCGCGACCGCTACGGCTATCCCCCGCAATACACGCCCCGGATGAGAGCAGGGGGAGACAATCCCGGCTGGAACCAGCGACTACTTCTCGCGCGAAGGCTGGTCGAAGCGGGAGTCCGCCTCGTCACCGTCGATCTGCGCTGGTGGGACACGCACGACGACAACTTCTGGTCGCTCAAGAACGGCTTCCTGCCACCATTCGACCAAAGTTATTCGGCGCTCATCGAAGACCTCGACCAGCGCGGGTTGCTCGACACGACGCTGGTCGTCGCTTGGGGCGAGCACGGCCGCACGCCGCGAGTCAACGCGACCGCTGGCCGCGATCACTGGATGAGCGCCTTCAGCGCCGCACTGGCGGGAGGCGGAGTCAAAGGGGGCCGAGCCATCGGCTCGACCGACTCCCAAGCCGCCACCGTCCGAGACAACCCAAAGCACCCGCAGGATGTCCTCGCCACGGTCTATCGCCACCTCGGTGTCGATCCCACGATCAACTACACCGACCACGCTGGCCGCCCTCACCCCGTTCTTCCCTTCGGCAAGCCGATTGACGAGTTGTTCTGAATCGACGGGGCGGAACGAGTCCGCAAGGTCAGACACTCAGAGCCGCAGATTCGCGATCATTGAAGGCTCGAACGGCCATTGAAGGCGTCGCGGTTGCTTCGGTGGCGATATCCCTCGCACGGCTGAGATTGACGCAGCGTCGTTTAACCGCGTGGGCAACGCCCCGCACGTCGAGTGGCGACAGAAGTGGTTTTGCCAAACGATGCGCGGGGCGTTGCCTGCGCGGTTAAGCGAGTCGGTTTCGTTACTTTGTCTCGCGGCCGTCATCTTGCGGGTAGAGCAACAGCCGGTCGTGAATAAGCAACAGCAAGTCGGGCAGTCCGTCACCGGTGACATCGGCGATCTGAGCCTCGCGCGGTTCGGCGTCTCCCCCCGCTTCATCCTCGTTGCGGAAGGACTTCTGCTCGAAGACGCGGAAGTACAACGCGTGCTTCAATCCGGTGTCGGCTCGGTACTGAAGGACTTCGATGAAATGGCTGCGTGTGTCGGTCAGGACGAGATCGGTCTTCCCGTCGCCGTTCACGTCTCCGGCGAGGACATCGGTTGGGTAGATCTTTTCAAGCTGGCTCTCGAACGACGCCAGTTCCTTCAACGCGGGAGCCGCCGCGCCCGCGTACAGCACCGCGAACTTGTCGGCCCCGAACAGCAACAAGTCGTCCCGTTTGTCACCGTTGAAGTCGGCCACCTTCAACGATTTGAACGGGAAGTCGCCGATGTCGATTTCTTTCCATTGCGAGTAGCCCGTCTCGCCACGTCGCAGGACACGCAGTTTTTTGACACCTGCATCAACGAGCGCGATCTCCGCTCCGGGTTGGCCGTCGAGTTCGAGGGTTGTCGCACCGACGATCTTCGAATTCGACTCGCCCGCGTTGAACTGTTCGGCCACTTGCCAGCGTCGGTTGTCACCGAGAACCATGAACCGCGCGAAGTTGTCCTGTGCGACGAGGACACCCTTTTTCTCACCGAGCGTGGTGAACGAGATCGCTCCTGGTGAGACGGCACCCAATCCGAGGTTGCCGCTGACAACGATCTCCGTCGGAACGCCTTCGTCGCTGAGGCCGAACAACTGCGGCGGCTTCGTTCCTTGAAAGACCAGAAACTCAGGCCGCTCGTCACCAGTGAAGTCACCCTGCACGAGCTTCTCGGGAGTCCCCTTTAGTTCGAGCGGAATGGCCGTCTTGCCGCCGAACGAATGCGGTTGCCACTCGCCGTTCGCGGCACGCTTCAACGCCTGCAATGAGTACTCGGAACCTTTGTCTTTCTTGGCCTTCGCAAGGAACACAACTTCGGGGCGTCGGTCGCCATCGAGGTCGGTGAGTTCGAGTCCGATGGAGTCCGCTTCGATGGGAAGTGACTCGGGAAACGTGAGCCTGCCGTCGTCGAGGCGGCTCAGCCCGAGCGTCTTTTCGGGACCGCTGTGAATGACGACATCGGCCTTGCCGTTACCGTCGAAGTCGGCCGCGCGAATCTGGTCCACACCGCTGAGGCCGGGAAATGGTGAGCCAAGATCGAGGCCGCTGCCCGCCCGCTGGCGGAAGATCAACACGCGCGAGGCATCGGGATCGGTGACGGCGAGGTCGATGAGTCCGTCGCCATCGAGATCGGCCGCAGTGAGATCACGGTCTCGCCCCGAACCCTGCTTGCCGAACCCGAACTGGATGAGTCGTTCGGGCAGATCGTTTTCAGCAGGCTTTCGTCGTTCGACGTTCAACAATTTGATCCGTCCCGTGCGCGAGTCGATCGCCAGAATCTCGTGCCCCGGCTTGCCGTCGATGTCACGTAGCGACACGGCTCGCGGACGTTCGAGATCGAAGATGTACTCGGGACCGAGCTGCCCGTCGGCCAACTGCAATCGCGTGCCGAGCGACCGCGTCAGCCCTTCACCGGCGAGGTAACACAGATCGTTGCGACCGTCGCCGTCGAGGTCCGCGATCTGAGCCAACCCCAGTTTGTCGGAGGTGTTCATCAGCTTCTTCGGTTCAGCCAGCACGCCCTTCGCGGTCTGCATGAACAGGATCGTTTCGTGTTTCCCCAAGATGGCCAAGTCATCCAAGCCGTTGCTGTCGAGATCGCCCGCCGCCATGAACCACTGCGACGGCGCGGCATCGGGAACGCGCTGCTGCTGCTTTTGTGTCCACGGTCCCGCCTCGGGCTGAAAGCGGATGACGAGTTGATCGGGGCTGCCGAAGTAGACGATGTCGGTGCGACCATCGCCGTTGAAGTCGCCCAGCGCGACGGCGGCAACCTCCTGATCGACCGCCAACTTGATGTGCTCAAACCGCCAGTGATCTTCCACGACGTTCACGTCGGTCGCTCCCGCTTTCCGCTCGCGCGTTGCGGGGGCTGCCTTTCGCTGAATCAACAGATCGAGCCGACTCTTGCTGTTATCGACGAGCAACACGTCGGTCAGCCCATCGTGATTCAAGTCTCCCGTCAGCAGGTTGGCCGAGCGTTGTGAAAGCTTGAACGCCTCAATCGGTTTGAAGCCGTATTGCTCCGAAAGCGGCACGTCGTCTGCGCCGAAGGAGACGCTCATCCACAGCGCCCCGATGGCTGTCAGACAACTCAGTCGGAGAGAATGTTTGAACGACATGCGACAGCCCTCGGAGTTCGACTTCTGGAGACAGGTTTCAGTGGCGGGCGAGCGGGTGGCAGGGCCATCGCCTTTTTCAGAGTAGGGTGGGACCAGGTCGCTTCAAAAGCCCGCCCACCATCAGGAAACATCGAGAAATCAGGGTGGGCCAGCGCGGCGAAGCGCCGCTGGTCACACCCTGCAGGTTCAAGGCGACGCCCCTGAGCGGGCAGGGTCGGGCGTTGCCGTTTGTCACGCAGGATCGCTGGGCGAATCCGGTGGAGACGGATTGGAGTTGGGACGCGATCCCTCATTGCGAGGTCCATCCGGACGCGATTGCTCCGTGCGAGAAGGCCGATCGCCGCGGGGGCGATCATCACGGGGGCGGTCTTCGCGCGGACGATTGTCTCGCGGACGGTCTTCGCGACGCTGGGGATCCGGAGCGACTCCGGCCTCGCCACCGTCGCGCTTGTCGGCGGGAGGCTGACTGGGCTTTGTGGATTTCGTGCTGACCACGGTCAGGATGTCCCGCTCGTCGGTCATGATGTGACGCTGGCCTTCGTAGGCGATCATCAACTTCCGCGCGAGCAACTCCTGCCCGACGATCTTGCCGGTTCCCTGCTTCGTGACCACGGTCGCTCCGACGGGGGGAAGTTCCTTGCGACTCTCTTCGTAGGTGTCGTACTCGTACCTCAGGCAGCACTTGAGGCGGCCGCAACGGCCGGAGATTTTTGAGGGATCCAGCGTCGCCTTTTGCAGCTTGGCCATCTTCATCGAGACGGGCGGCATTTCACGCAGGAACGTGTTACAGCAGACCGGCTGTCCGCAGTCGCCGTAGTCGGCGAGTAGCTTGGCCTCATCACGAATACCGATCTGACGCATCTCGATCCGCGTCTGAAACACTTTGGCGAGCGACTTCACGAGGTCTCGAAAATCAATCCGCTGCTCGGCGACGTAGTAATAGACGAGTCGCTCGCCACCAATGACCTGTTCCACGTCAACCAGCTGCATCTGCAGATTGCGTTCGCGGATTTGAGCGAGGCATCCGGCAAACGCCTCCTTCTCGAACGTGATCGCTTTGTCGCGATTGGCTTCATCGTCATCGTTGGCCAGTCGAATGATGCGGCCGTGTTCGTCGGAGGCACCGAGATAGGTTCGGGTTTGCTGCGACGCGGCACTCAGAACGGTTCCCCATTCGTGACCACGTTCGCCTCGAACAATGACCGACGCTCCGCGCGGCAGCGGCGCGAGACCCCGCGCCGAGAACTCGCCCAAAATGCGTGTCGTTCCATATCGAACAACGTAAGACTGATCGACGATAGGTGTATCCATTTGGCCTTCTGTGCTGAGGCGTTAACCGGGAGAGAGAACATCCATGCCAAGCTCTTCGACGCGAGAGACGCACCGAACGGGGCTCATGTCGCGATCGACTGATGCGGGGTGGGCGCAAGGCGGGCGGAGTATACACGCCCGTGCGCTCCAGACGCCAAGCCGCTCAGGGAAGCCGTCGCACAGGCGACCCTTCTGTGTCTGAATTACGCATGATTTGCTAAGAGCGACACGGGCATGCGAAACGCTTACTCTAAGCTTTCCAACACGCTCAATCGAGGGGATTGGGCAACTCGAGGTCGTCCAGTCCATCGATCTCATCCGGCTCGCCGCCATTGAGCGCCAAGCCCTCTTCGCACGAGAAGCTCTTGGTCATCAACTCCATCACGGGGCGCGTCAGCTTCGACTCAAAATCGGTGGCTTGAGAGACGATCAGCACCGTGCGCCGGTTTGTTCGGAAGGCGATCAGAGTGGCCCAATTCACGGAGTCGAGACAGACGAAGTCGATCTCGCGCCCGGCGACAGGGACAGGCAACAGTTCTGGAGGCTCAGACTCGTCGAGGTCCGTGTATTCGTCGCGATAGACCGTGATCGCCGTCTCCAGAATGTCGGCCGGATCGGGAGCATCTTCAAACAGGGTCAGTGTCCAAAACGACGTACCGTGGCTTTGAATGGAGATGGTGAGTACATCCGGCCCTGCCTCTTCGGTCACAGTCCAGTCGCCGGGATGACAGAATCGAATCCCGTGATTGCGATAAATCTCATCGCCCCCGAAGGGGATTTCGGCGGGGGAATGGTCTTCATGGTCGTGGGAACAGTCTTCGTTATGCCTCACTCGCCGATCCTTTTCGCCTATTCAGTAACTTGTTTCTGGCTTCGCTTCACATCGGAGATGACCACCAACGGCAAGCCGGTCGTGGTTTCAGTGGGTTGTCGCTGATAGCCCCGTCGAGTAGCCTACACACAACTTCCAAAGAACTGTACGGCGGCGGGAGCGTGGAGCAAAAACTCACGTTGTTTGCCGCTCATTTTTTCCAAGTATGCCGAACAATCCACACAGGTTGAGGCCGATGACGCTTCATCGTGCTGACCGAGTGAGGATGCGAGGCGAAGACGCAGGAGAACTCAATGGCATCCGTTCGCGCAGAGAATGTGGCTGAGGTGGTCTGGGAACTGAAGCGAGTCGATAAGTACGCCACGTACACCGAAGTC
>Ga0209086_10001087_pt1 | contig 22255 bp, 19 predicted proteins | sample M_130207_XF_Meta_FD_187312 | JGI IMG/M metagenome (GOLD analysis project Ga0209086, IMG submission 187312) | Freshwater microbial communities from Lake Montjoie, Canada to study carbon cycling - M_130207_XF_MetaG (SPAdes) (version 2) | ecosystem: Environmental > Aquatic > Freshwater > Lake... | reverse complement strand
CTGCGCCGGCGACGGGTCGATCCCGTGCAGGCTGGACGGCGTGCAGCGGTCGGCGATCAGCTCGGTGAAGGCGCCATTGCCGCAGCCCACATCGAGCCAGCGCTTCCCGGGTTCCGGCGCAAGCCATTCGAGAAACGCCTCGCCCACCAGCCGGCTCCACACGCCCATGTAGTCTTCGTAGGCGGCTCCGTCGTTGAACGTGATCTGGCTGCTCATCTGCGCTCACCCATCGGAGCAAGAAGATAGAACTGTTTGAAGATGTAGCCCGACGCGGCTCGCGGCCAGTCGAACAGCTGCACGGCCGCCCACAGCGCGGGGGCCACGACCCCGTCGAAGCGGACGTCGCCCTGCGGCATCTGTCCCGACTCGACCATCACCGTCAGCGTGATCGCGCGCACGCGTCCAGGGACAGGCAGCGGCAACGCGCGGCGCAGGGCCGCCAGCAGACGCTCGTGTTCCGCACTGCCCCACGCGATCTGCGCGCCACGGAACCCGGTGGCGCCGGGATAGGCGATGTAGCCGTCGATGGTGTAGCGCTCACTCGCACGATCACCGAGTGCGACGGCGCCGAGCAACGCGGGCACGACCAGCGCGCTCCACTCCTGAATCGCCGTCTCGGTGGCGTCGGCCTCGTCGCGACCGACGCCGACAGAGCCGACCGTGATGCCGGCCTGCGCCGCAATGGCCGTGTCCACCGCCACGCTCACCACCGTGCGCCCGGGCGCGTTCTGCCGCGCTTCGATGCGCGCACGCAGCACAACCTCGCACATCGGAAAGGTGACGGTCGAACCGGAGAGTCCCGGTGCCAGCCCGCGCCCCTTCGCCATCGTCGTCAGCACCTCGGCGCAGCGGCGCGAGAGGGCGTCGGACGGCAGGGGTGACCCGAAGTCAAACAGTGCACCGCTCATGGCCTCCGATCCTACCGCACTGCCAGCCGCGCGGCTGCTCTCGCCACGGTGGCGGTCTGACCAGCCACGCAGTGCACCCGTCCGCAGGACTCGATGTCAGTCGCGCGTAAATGAACATCGACCGCCTCTCGTAATGCTGGGTGAACGCTGATGCTGACAACCACGGTTCGCTGTCCGCCGCGCTTCGCCACCACGATGCTGCTCTTCATCCTGCTGGTGTGTACCGTCGCCGTCGCCGAGCCTGGCGCGCAGTACGGCCGCCGGCGTCGTGAGCCCCGGCTCTATGAGAACCCGAACAGCGGCATCGCACTGCGGCAATGGTTCCCGAACGCCACCGCCGTCTCACCGGTGGAAGGGACGCCGCCGCACATGACCATCTCCGGACCACCCCCACGCCAGGGAGGCACGCCGACGGTCCTTGGCTACGCATTCTGGACCACGGACCTCGTGCCGAGCGAAGTCGGCTACCACGGCCCGATCAAGCTGCTGGTGGGGCTGACGCCGGCCGGTCGACTCACGGGCGTCGTCGTCGACTCCGACACCGAGCCGTTTGGCTACTTCTCGATCGAACCCGCGGAGTTCGGCGCGCAGTTCGCCAGCAAGAGCATCCTCGATCGCTTCCGTGTCGGCGACGATGTAGATGCGGTCTCGCGCGCGTCGATCAGCGTGGGCAGCGCCACGCGCGCGATTCGCGACAGCGTGCGCATCATGGCGCGTGCCCTGCTCAACCCCGCCGACGTGAAGTGACGGCCGCCCGGCCGCTCCTCGAGTTCACCGCCGTTGAGGTCGTCGTACTTCGAGGAGCGCTGCGGTCGATGGCCACGGCGAGAGGGTCGGCGTTGGACCAGCGGAAGAAGGCCTGCCCATAGGCGCGATCGGCCAGACGGCGTGCCACGGGCCTATTCAGTAGGCCGGGCAGGCGACCGTGCTACCGCCGGATACGACACCAGCCACAGTCCCTCCCGCCCGGCCCGCCCTACCTGCCTTACTTCGGCGCGATGGTCAGCTTGTGCGCCTGCGCCTTGTCCACCGACTCGCGCGTGAACGGCAGCGGGAAGTAGACCCCGTCGGCCAGGTGCTCGCGCAGGTTGCCGTAGTACGGGCTGCCCGGCTGCGCCGACTGGCCGGGCGCGTTCGTCGCCATGGTGGCGTCGACGTTCGACAGGTCGATGATGCGGCGGAAGTTTGCGCCGGTCGCGTTGACCGAGTTGAAGCCGCCGGGCCGCTCGATCGGCTTCAGGTCGAACGCATCGACGAACATATGCGGCAACCGGCTCTCGTTGATGCGGCCGTAGCGCCACTGGGTCCAGTCGGCGCCCCAGTCCTTCGACGCGCGCTCGATCGCCTGCAGCAGACCAGCCTCGGCCAGCGCCACGCGTTCAGCGCCCTTGGCCTCGACCGCCTTGCGGCCGGATTCGCTGGTGGACCACCGCACGTAGAGTGCGCCCGGCACAGAGGCCTGGCTCAGGATGTGGTCCCAGCCGTCGATCATCGCGCGCGCCTTCTCGGCATCGGCGTTCTTCGCGGTCCACCCCTTGAGGAGCGGCGCGTCGCGCTCGGCACGCAGCGAGTACGCATCCTGCTGCACCTGCTCCATCGTCTCGATCGTGAACTTCTCACCCTTGGCGATGCGCTGGTCGAGCATCTGGCGGATGCGGGTGATGCGCGCGACGTCGACGTCGGTGGACGTCCGGTAGAGCACGGGCCGCCCCTTGTAGTCCTTCGGCTGGGAGTTGTCGTTGGCAGTGGCGATGTAGCCGCGGGCCGGGTTGAACTCACGCGGCAGGTCGGAGCGGAACCCCTTCCATTCGTACTTGCCGGTACCGGGCACCGGGAGACGGCCGGTCCAGCCATCGCGGTCTGGAGTGAGCCCGCTCACCTGTAGCGCGATGTTCCCCTTCTTGTCGCCGCAGATCAGGTTGTGCGTCGGCACCTTCCAGAACATGGCGCGCTCGAAGAAGTCTTCGCAGCTCGGCGCCTGTGCCAGCTTCAGGCTGCCCTTGAATGCGGCGGTGCCCGGTTCCTGGTTCACCGACTTCGCGGCGAACGCCAGGTGATTGACGGCGTCCTCGTAGAACACCGGTCCGTGCTTCGAGAATTTCAGCTCGACCGTGCGCGGCTTCTCCTCGCCCTTCACGCGAATCTCTTCGCGGATGACCTTCATCGGCTCCCAGGCGTCCTTGAACTTCGTCTGGTTCGCGTCGGCCGGGTTCGTGCTCTCGACGACGACGTCGACCATGTCGGTGCCGGCGAAAGTGAACCCCCACGCCATGTTCTCGTTGTTGCCGGCATCGACGCCGACAAACGGCGGTTCGCCACCGCCGATGACGTTCCAGCCGGGCGCATTCAGGTGCACGAAATACCGGAGCGACGGCATCTCGATGGTGCGATGCGGATCGTTCGACAGCAGCGGCACGCCGCTCGGGGTGTGCTTGCCGCTCACCACCCAGTTGTTGCTGCCGTCCATGTCCTGCAGTTCGGGCGTCAGGCGAGCCGACTGCAGCGCCGGCAGGAGTGCGCGATACGGTTCCACGATTTCCGGCGACGGCAGGGCGCCCGGGTCGAACGGGTTGCCGTCGCCCTTGCGCGCCGCCGCCAGGAGCTCGTCGGTGAACCAGTCCAGGTCGAGCCCGTCCGGCACGACCAGGTCGTCCCACGGGTCGGGCGCGGCGCGACGGTTGGCTTCCTTCACGCCGAGCTGCTTCGCGCTGAGCGCCAACTGGATCTCGTTGATGCCGTGTCCGCTGGTGCTGTCGATGGCCAGTTGCGCCCAGCGCAGCGTCAGCGTCTTCGCTGTCCACGGTTCGGGCGTGAGGCCGGTCAGTTTGAATTCAACCGGCAGGTTGTCGGCATTGGCCTGCACGTAGGCGTTGAGGCCGTTCGCCCATGCGGTGAAGAGCCGCTCGGCGTCGGGGTGGTAGCTGCTCCACTCCTTGGCGTCCCACGGGCCGCGGAACATCATCAGGCGCGTGCGCGTGTCGTAGGCGACGGCCTTCGGCCCGAACAGCTCGGCGAGACGCCCTTCATGCCAGCGCCGCCACATCTCAAGCTGCCACAGCCGGTCCTGCGCCATCACGTAGCCCTGCGCGAAGAACAGGTCGTCGTCGTTCCTGGCGTAGATGTGCGGGATCCCTTGCTGGTCGCGGATGATCTCCACCGGCGCCTTGAGTCCGGCCAGGCTGAGCGTACCGTCGATGACGGCGAGCGATTGATTCGCCACCTCGTCGAGCGACGCCGGCGCCTTGGCGGCGACCGGTTCGGGCGACGAGCACCCACTGAGCAACAGACCGGCCGCCAGGACAACGCCGGCAGCACGAACGGGAACGATGGACATCAGGACCTCCGCAGTCACGGCAGGTGACAGGCGCGCGCATGATGACCTCCGCACGACCGGACTGTCAAACGGGAGCAGGCCTGCCCCGCCAGCCTCGCCTGCCAGACCTGCCCTCCGCGTGCGACAATCCCGTCCAGTTCCTTGTCAATTTTTCCTTCTCAGAGGTGCAGGATGAAGCAGTCGTTCGTCATCGTTGGCACGGTGGCCACCGCCGTCGCCATGGTTGTGTCACTCTCGGCCCAGAACCCGGCGCAGGCGCCGGCCGCCCCGGCCGCCAAACCGCGCGGCGCCACCGCCCCGCCCGAACAGTCGGCCGTCAAGCCGGTCAATTTCCTGCCGAACCCGTACGAGACCGTGCGCAACTTCGGCCCGCTGCCGAACGGCCGCAAGTGGGGTTCGGTGAGCGCGGTCGACATCGACCCGGACGGCAAGAGCGTCTGGGCCGCTGACCGCTGCGGCAGTAACTCGTGCGCCGGCTCGACGGTCGACCCGATCATCAAGTTCGACTCGAACGGCAACATCCTGAAGATGTTCGGCGCCGGCCAGATTCTCTGGCCGCACGGCATGGACGTCGACAAGCAGGGCAACGTCTGGGTGGTCGACTCGCGCGTGCCCACCGCCGACGAGTTGAAGAAATTCCCGGACTGGGCGAACAAGGGGAACACCGTCACCAAATTCAGCCCCGACGGCAAGGTACTGCTGGTGCTCGGCACCGGCGGCAAGACCGGCGCGCCGCCGGCTGCCTTCACAGAACCGAACGATGTGGTGATTGCGCCCGACGGGAGCATCTTCGTCTCCGAGTCGCACAGCGCGCAGTTCATCGACGAGCCGACACCTGACGCGGTGGGCCGCATCTCGAAGTTCTCGCCCGACGGCACGTTCATCAAGAGCTTCGGCACCTACGGCTACGGTCCGAGCCAGTTCCGCGGTCCGCACTCGCTGGCGTTCGACTCGAAGGGGCGGTTGTTCGTCGCCGACCGTGGCAACCGCCGCATCCAGATCTTCGACCAATCGGGGAAGCACCTCGACACCTGGTACCAGTTCAGCCGCATCAGCGGCATCCACATCGCCGCTGACGACACGCTCTATGCGATCGACTCCGAATCGGACGACAACTTCAACCCGGGCTGGCGCAAGGGACTTCGCGTCGGCAGCGCGAAGACCGGCGAGGTGTGGTACTTCGTGCCGGAACACGTGTCGAAGCAGGCGTCCGGCATGGGCGGATTCGGCTCGATGGGCGAAGGGGTTACCGCCGACGCACAGGGCAACGTCTACGCCGGTGAAGTCGGCCCGATCCAGGGGCTGACGAAATTCGTGCCAAGGCTGAAGAAGTAAAGGCTGGTCGGGCAGGTGAGGCAGGTCGGGCAGGAAGGCACAGAACGGCTGCGCCTCTGGTCTACACCCGCCCCACCAGCCCCTCAGTCCCGCCCCTCCCGCTGTACCAGCCCCGCGCTCCCGTCCGCGATCTCGAGCCGTTCCATCAGCTTCGCCAAGCCCTGACGCGATACGCCCAACTCTTGCGCCGCGCGCGTCCGATGCCCCGCGGCCCGGACCAGCGCCGCCTGAATGAACGACCGGTCGAACGTCCGCCGCGCGGTGTCGAGGCGGAAGCCCGCGGCTGACGGCACTGAGCCGAAGTGGCCGGGTAAGGCTGACGGCGGAATGACACCACGCTTCGGCGAGCGGACAACGAGCGAGGCGAGCACGTTCTGCAGTTCGCGGATGTTTCCCGGCCAGTCGTGGCGTGCGAGCGCGGCGAGCGTGCCTTGCGCCAGCGTCGCCCGGCTGCCGACCCGCTCGGCGGCGTCGCGCCAGAACAGCTCGGCCAGCATGACGATGTCGTCGCGCCGCTCGCGCAGTGGCGGCAGCGAGATGCGGATGACGTCGAGCCGATAGAGCAGGTCGAGCCGGAAGCGGCCGGCTACCACCTCGTCGCGCAGGTTACGGTTGGTGGCGGTGACCAGCCGGACATCGACGCGGCGGCAGACGTTCTCTCCCACCCGGCGAATCTCGCCCTCCTGCAGCGCTCGCAGCAACTTGGCCTGCGCCCGTGCCGACAGCTCGCCCACTTCGTCGAGGAACAACGTGCCGGTGTGCGCCTCCTCGAACACGCCACGCCGTTCGACGGCCGCACCCGTGAACGCACCGCGTGCATGCCCGAACAGCTCGGACTCGATCAGGTCCTCCGGAAGCGCCGCGCAGTTCAGCGTGCAGAACGGACGGTCGCGCCGGATGCCGAGCTTGTGCAGTTGACGCGCGACGAGCTCCTTGCCCGAACCGCTCTCGCCCTCGACCAGCACGGCGAACGGCGCCGACGCCGCGCGCTCGATGGCCGCACGCACACCAGCCATGACCGGCGACACGCCGAGCAACTCCGAGGTGCGCGGCACACGTTCCGCCCGCCGGCGGGCCACCACACCGCTCAGCGCCGGCCCTGCGGCCGTGGCGCCAGTGGACAGCAAGACCGCCACAGCTGACGGATTCCACGTGGACGCGGGCAGCCAGGCGGCCATGAGCACACCGACGACCTGTCCCGCGTATCGCACCGGTACGCCCGCCGTGACCCGCTCGCCGCCGTGATGCGGCAGCACCAGTTGCCCTGCCGTGAACACGCGCTGCGCCGGCTCCGGATCGATGCGCCCCCCGTCGCCGCCGGCCGGTACCAGCGCCCCCTCTTCGAGCGCGAAGAAGGCGACGCCCGCCGCGCGCAGGCCGGCACGCAGGCGGCCGCACACCGCCACGAGCAGCGCGGCGTCCTCGTCCGCCTCCTGACAACAACGCAGGAGTTCGACGATATCGTCGGCGGCAGGCGCGGCGTGTAGCGCCTCGGGTCGCCGTGCAGGCGCGAAGAGCCGCAGCGCCGCCAACCCCGCGCGGTCGGCTCGCTGTTCAGCGGCCAGCACCGGGTCGGCCGCCGTGAGCAAATCGCGCAGCAGGTCGAGGCGGGCCGCGAGCAGCGCCGGCAGCGTGCGCACCGTGACACGCGACATCCGCGCCAGCAGCAACTGCGCCGGACCTCGCTCGCCCCGTCGTCTGGCAACCTCCGCACGCAGCAGCCGCACCGACAGCGTCAGCGCCGGGGCATGTGCCGCCCGCGCGTGCTGGAGTGCGGCGAGTGCGGTGGCGTTGGCCTGCGCTTCGTCGCCAGCCGCCAGCAGCGCCGCCGCGCTGGCGTGGCAGGCCAGCGCGGCGAGTTCGGGATCGGCCAGCTCCAAGGCGCTTTCACGTGCCATCGCGGCTTCCGCCACCGCGTCGGCCACACGGCCGCGCCCAATCGCCACCTGACTCTTCACAACGCCGATGCGCACCCGCGCAGCCGCCGCGAGGTCGGGCTCGGCGTCGAGCACCACCAACCGCTGCCATGCATCGCCGTAGCGCCCCTGCCAGTACAAGCACGACGCCAACGCCAGCGCCGCGTCGAGCGCGGCCTCAGGACCCGCACTCTGCGCGGAGGCGAGCGTCGTCTCGAGCAGCAGTTCCGCAGCCGGCAGACGCCCTGAGGCAATGAGGAGTTCGGCGTGCAGCACCGCCAGACGCTGCAACCCGCCCAGCTCGCGCGCCAGGCTCCCCCAGCGCCGGGCCTCGTCCAGCAACGGTTCCGCGTCTGCAAGCCGACCACGGCGCAACAACGACTCGATCAGGCAGAGCGCGCACTGCAACGCCCCGAGCCACTCGCCTCGCCTGGCGAAGCCGTGCATCGCCTGCCGCGCCGCACGCTCGCCTGGCTGACAGCACCCTCGCTGCAGCGCCGCGCGGGCGGCGTCCAGTTGACGCCGCAGGCGCGTCACCTCACCTGGCGCCGGCCATCGCCGCGCGGTGTCGTCGCACTTGATCGCCATACCGTGGGCCTCGTCGAACGCGGTGGTCTGTTCCGCGGCTCGCCCTGCTCGCACCGCTGCGCTCGGACGTCGCCTGTCCGCCGCATGCGCCGGCACGGGAGCCATCGCCTGACCAAACAGCAACTGCTCGAAGCGGCCGGCCAGCCCTCGCGCACGGCGCGCCGCTGTGGCCACCGCCCTGCGCTGCGTCATGGCCACCGCCTCGGGACAGACCGACGCCTGCAACGCCTCGGCGCTGACCCGTTCGAGCGGCACGGTGTGAACGCGGCGCACCGGCGCGGCGCCGGCGAAAATGACGATGTGCGGCCGGCTGACCTCGAGCGCTGCATCAAGCACAGCTCGCCACCCACCCTCAACATCGTCGTGCGCAAACACCGCCAGCGTCCGCCCCTGCAGCAACGGGCGAACGGCGTCGCTGTGCAGCCCGGCGTTGAGCGGGACGTAGCCGGCCAGCCGTGCGCTGCGCGCCATCGCGCGAACCGCCGCGGGCATCCCGCCACCCTCTGGCGCCCAGAGCGCCAGCGCAGGCAGACGATCGGTGCCGCCGGCGCTGAAGATGTCGCCGAGCGCGGCTAGCCGTCGATCGTGATGACGTCGCACCCCGAGCAGCGCCGGGTCCGCGTCCACCTCGGCGGCGCCAGCCACGTCGGCGGGCAGGCCGGCCGACGCGTCGGGCAACAGCACCGGCCGTTCGGCGCGACAGCCGATCGATCCCACCGCCCCCGCACCAAGCAAGCGGCCATTGGCGACGAGGAACCTGCAGGCGCGCGCCAGCGCCTGCGCCGCCGCGGCCGCAGCCCCTGGCCAGTGCGACTCCGCGGCCCAGGCCTCGAAGCGCTGCGTCTCGGCCAGCACGCCGTAGTCGACCAACTGCGCGAGCGACGGATGCGCGATTTGCGCGAACCATGCACAGCGCTCGGCCCAGCGCGCTTGCTCCGTCGGCCCTCCTGCCGTCGACACGACGATGGAGACACGTTCGCCCGTGGCGAGATCGATCGCGTGCCCGCGATCGTCGATGGCAAACCGGTCGGCGATGAGTTGCAACGTAACCCCCTTGCGAGGTGACACGGAGTGCAAGATCACCGCCCAGCTGTTTCAGGCCTGATCACGCGGGTCCACGCTCGGGGCCAGGCAGATTTTTCGGATAGAATATCGCCTAGATGCTGCGCTTTCTCACGGCCGGCGAGTCCCATGGACGCGCCCTCATTACCGTCCTCGAAGGTATTCCGTCCGGGCTCGCGATCGACTTCACGGCACTCGGCACCGAACTCCGGCGCCGCCAGGGCGGATATGGTCGCGGTCGCCGCATGGTCATCGAAACCGATCGCGCCGACATTATTAGCGGCGTCCGTCACGGCGTGACCACGGGTGCGCCGATCTCGCTGATGATTGCCAATAAGGACTGGGAGAACTGGCAGCGGACGATGGCCGTGGAAGGACCGCCGACGGCCGAGACGCCCGGCCACGACCGCCCGGCCGTCACGCGGCCGCGCCCCGGCCACGTTGACCTCGCCGGCGTCGTGAAATACGACCACACCGATATCCGCAACGTCCTCGAGCGCGCCAGCGCGCGTGAAACGGCGGCGCGCGTGGCGGTCGGCGCCATCTGCAAGCAGTTCCTCGGACACCTCGGCATCCGCATCGTCTCGCACATCGTCAACATCGGCTCGGCGTCGATCGGCAACCCGCTCGCCGTGACATTCGACGACGTGCTGGCCATCCCCGCCGACTCCGAGTTGAACTGCGTCAATGCCGACGTCGAACAGCAGATGAAACGCGTCATCGACGCGACGAAGGAAGCTGGGGACACCGTCGGCGGCAGCTTCGAGGTGATCGTGCGCGGCCTGCCGATCGGGCTCGGCAGCCACGTGCAGTGGGACCGCAAACTCGACGGGCGTCTGGCCCAGGCGTTGATGTCCATCCAGGCGATCAAGGGTGTCGGCATCGGCATCGGCCCGCGTGTGGCCGACCTGCCCGGCTCGCAGATCCACGACGAAATCCTGCCGCTCTCGGGCGCAACCACGCACCCCGAAGTGCCGGTGAGCCGACCGACGAACAACGCCGGCGGGCTCGAAGCCGGCATCACCAACGGTGAGGACCTGCGCGTGACCGGCTACATGAAGCCGATCGCCACGCTGATGAAGCCGCTCCGCTCGATCGACCTCAATACGCTCGAGGTCAGCCCGGCGGCCATCGAGCGCAGCGACACCTGTGCCGTGACCGCCGCTGGCGTCGTCGGCGAAGCCATGGTCGCCATCGTCCTCGCCGAAGCCGCGCTCGAGAAGTTCGGCGGCGACTCGATGCCGGAGATCCTCTCGAACCTCGAGCACTACCGCACCCGCACCGCCGCCCGCTTCGCGCACGACTGACGACTCGCGACCTGCGCCTTGAGCCTGGCGACTGACCAACGACCAACGACCAACGACCATAAAGTGATTCGTCCTCTCATGCGCTACGGCGCGAACGTCCTGCACCATCCCGCGCGCCCCGTGACGGAACTGACGCCGGACATCGATCAGCTCCTGACCGACATGGTGCAGACCATGTACGCGGCGCCCGGCATTGGGCTGGCCGCACCGCAGGTGGGCGTGCCGCTGCGGATCTTTGTCATCGACCTGTCGATTGGCCGCGACCCGCAGGGGCTCATCACGATGATCAATCCCGAGTTCGTCGAGCGCGAGGGAATGCAACTCGAAGAGGAAGGGTGTCTCAGCGTGCCAGGGTTCGAGGCCACAGTCGTACGTCCGCAGCGGGCTGTCGTGAAGGGGCGCGACCGCGAGTGGAACCCGGTTCAGCTCGAGGGCACCGGCCTGCTGGCACGGGCGTTCCAGCACGAGATGGATCACCTCGACGGCACGCTGTTCGTCGATCGGCTGCGCGGCATCAAGCGCGACCTGATCGTGCGCAAGATCAAGAAGCTGGCGAAGGCCGGCAAGTGGTGAGTGGAGCCGGATTGAAGGTGCTGTTTCTCGGCACGCCGCAGTTCGCGGTGCCGACGCTCGACGCGATTCTCGCCTCGTCGCACACGGTCGTTGGCGTCGTGACGCAACCGGACAAGCCGCGCGGACGCGGCCAGAAGGCGTCCGATGCGCCGGTGAAGGCACGCGCCAGCGAGCGCGGCCTGCCGACGCTGCAGCCGCCGACGCTGAAAGACCCGGACGTGCTCGAGCAGATGCGGGCGCTGGGCGCCGACATCGGCGTGGTGGCGGCCTACGGCAAGATCCTGCCGCCGGCGGTGCTCGACCTTCCACGTCTCGGCATGATCAATGTGCACGCGTCGCTGCTGCCCCGCTGGCGCGGCGCCGCGCCGGTGCACCGCTCGGTGATTGCGGGCGACGGCAAGACCGGCGTCACGATCATGCGCGTCGTGAAGGCGCTCGACGCTGGTGCGATGCTCGCCACGGTGGAACGACCGATTGGTGCGGACGACACGAGCGACGAGGTGGAACGCGACCTCGGCGCGCTCGGTGCCGCCCTGCTCGTGCAGACGCTCGACCGCCTGGCGCTCGGGCCGATCGAGGAAGTGCCGCAGAACGAGCCGCTCGTCACCTACGCGCACCGCCTCACCAAAGACGATGGGGTTGTGGACTGGGCACAGGCCGCGTCGTCCATCCACAATCAGATCCGTGGCCTGCACCCATGGCCGCTCGCCTTCTCCTACATCGACGGTCAGCGGCTGATTCTGCGCCGTTCGACCTGGTCAGCCGAGGACGCGGCTGCCGAACCGGGCACGATCGTCACGGCACACGGCGACGAACTGCGTATCGCGACCGGCGCAGGCACGCTGGTTGTGACCGAACTGCAGGCCGAAGGCCGGCGGGCCAGCCGCACGCGCGACTTCCTCGCTGGGCGCAAGCTTGCGCCAGGCCTGCGCTTCGCGGCGCAGCCATGATCTCGCCCGCGCGCGTCGCCGCCTACAACATCCTGCGGCGCCTGTCGGACGGACGATCCGACCTTCCAGCCGCCGTGGCCGCTGTGCGCGACGCGCTGAAGGACGAACGCGACCGCGGCCTCGCCACGGACATTGCCACCGGCACGATGCGCTGGCGCGCGACGGTCGACCACCTCATCGCGCACTACGCGAAGCGCCCCATCGCGAAGCTCGATTCGGAAGTCGTCGATATCCTCCGCCTCAGCATCTACCAACTGCTGCACCTCACACGGGTGCCGGCCTCGGCGGTCGTCGACGATGCGGTCGACCTGACGAAGCGGGCCGGGAAGAAGAGCGCGTCAGGCTTCGTGAACGCCGTGCTGCGTAACGTCTCGCGCAACCGGAGGGCGTTGCCGCTGCCGCCACGCCCCGACGACGAGTCGAACCGCACAGCGGCAATCGACTACCTCAGTCTCACGCTGTCGCATCCACGCTGGCTGTCCGAGCGCTGGCTCGACCGGGTCGGGCTTGCGCGCGCCGAAGCGTGGATGCTCTTCAACAACGAGCCCGCGCCGCTGACCATCCGGTCCAACCCGCTGCGAACCACCCGCGACGAACTGCTGGTGCGCCTGTCCGAGATCGGTGTCGAGGCGCACGCCGCACGCTTCGCGCCGGACGGCATCGTGCTCGACAAGGGGAGCCTCCGCGAGGAGGCGCTGCGGGGCGAGTTCGTGCTGCAGGACGAGGCGTCGCAGCTCGTGGCGCTGCTGGCCGGGGCCGAGCCGGGCCCGCTCGTGCTCGACACCTGTGCGTCACCGGGCGGCAAGGCGACGGCGATGGCGATGACGCTCGGCATCGGCGAGCGGCTGATCGCCTGCGACGTGCGCGAGCGGCGCATGGCGCTGCTGCAGCGGACCGTTGCGGCCTCCGGCGCGCTGAACGTACGGCTGGTCCAGGCCGACGTGACGAAGCCGCTCCCCTTCCGGCCCGATTTTTCCACCGTCATCGTCGATGCCCCCTGCTCGGGGCTCGGCACGTTGCGCCGCGACCCGGACATTCGGTGGCGCCGCAGCCCCGACGACCTGCCCGCGCTGGCGGCGGCACAGCTGACCATGCTGGCCAACGCGGCCGGGATGGTCCGTTCGGGTGGACGGCTCATCTACGCCACCTGCTCGAGCGAACCCGAGGAGAACGAAGCGGTGGCGGCCGCCTTCCTGGCGTCGACGCCGGACTTCCGGGCCGTTCCGGCCAGTGCCGCGCATCCGGCCCTGTCAGCCGAGGTGGTGGACGCCCGCGGACACCTGCGGACTGAACCCGACCAGCACGGTCTCGAGCTGTTCTTCGGCGCGGTCTTCGAGCGCGCCGGGCAGTTGTAGTACGCTCTTGCCGTCCATGGCCTTCAGGTCCCGCGTCTGGGGCGCGGGTAAGTTGCTGCTGCTCGTCGGTGCGCTCCTTGCCACCTACGTCCTCTTTGCTGCCGCAGCCATGCGCGTGGCCCTCAAGGCCCGCGAGGTCAAGGTTCCCGATCTCACCAACCGCACCGCCAACGAGGCGACCGCTGTCGCCGGCGACATCGGCCTGTCCGTGCGGCTCGACGACACCAGGCGCCCCGATCCGAAGATTGGCGCCGGCCGCGTGCTGGCACAGGATCCGCCGCCAGGCACCATCTCGCGCGAACAGCGCAGCATCCGCGTCTGGCTCAGCACCGGCCCACGCGCGGCGATCGTGCCAGAACTGACCGGCCAGACTGAACGAACGGCGCAGATGCGGCTGACGCAGGACGGCCTCGATGCCGCGACGGTGTCCGAGATTCGCTCCGCGTCGTTCGGCTCGGACGTCATCGTCGCGCAGGACCCGCCGCCAAACACCCCCGGGGCGCAGGTGTCGCTGCTCGTGAACCGCGCCGAACAGTCGACCAACTTCGTCATGCCCGACCTGATCGGGGTGAACGGCGAACGCGCGGCGACCTTGCTGCGCGGGCACGGCTTCCGCGTGGCGGTGGTGGCGTCGAGCCCCTATCCTGGCGTCGGCGCCGGCATCGTGCTGCGTCAGGGTCCACAGGCCGGGTTCCAGATTGCCCCCGGTGAACCGATATCGATCGAGGTAAGCAGGTGAGCGTCCAGATCGCCCCATCCATTTTGTCCGCCGACTTCGCCGCCCTGGGCGAGGCCGTGGCGACCGCCGAACGTGGCGGTGCCGATCTCATCCACATCGACGTGATGGACGGCCACTTCGTGCCGAACATCACCATCGGTCCGCTCGTGGTGAAGGCGCTCAAGCGCGTCGCCACCAGGCCGCTCGACGTGCACCTGATGATCGCGGAGCCCGACCGCTACATCGAAGCGTTTGCCGAGGCCGGCGCGGCGATGATCTCGGTGCATGTGGAGGTGCTGCCGCACCTGCACCGCACCGTCCACGCCATCAAGGCACTCGGGGCGAAGGCGGGGGTCGTGCTGAACCCGTCGACGCCGGTCTGCGCGATCGAGGAGATTGCGGCGGACGTCGACTTCGTCCTGGTGATGTCGGTGAACCCGGGCTTCGGGGGCCAGTCGTTCATTCCGCGTAGCGTCGAGAAAATCGCCGCCGTGCGCGCGCTGCTGAACCGCTCGGGCAACCCGGGCGCCGAGATCGAAGTGGACGGCGGCATCGACATGAAGACCGCGGCCCGGGTCGTCGAGGCGGGCGCGCGGATTCTCGTCGCCGGCAACGCGGTCTTCGGCTCGCCGAATCCCGAACAGGCGACGCGCGACCTGAAGGCGCTGGCCAACGGGGTGCTGACAGGGCACGGCGCTCGGTGACGGTCCTGCCGCCGCCGTCGCGCCTGCGGGTGCGCTACGCCGAGACGGACCAGATGGGCGTCGTCTACTACGCCAACTATCTGGTCTGGTTCGAGGTGTCGCGCACCGACTGGCTGCGCCATGCCGGCTGGAGCTACGTCGAGATGGAAGCCGAAGGCTACATGCTGCCCGTCGTGCAGGCCCACTGTGCATATAAGCAGTCGGCGCGCTACGATGACGAGATCGAGATCCTGGCGCGCGGGACGCTCTTGTCCCCCGTCCGGATTCGGTTCGACTATGACGTGAGGCGCGCGGCGGACGCGGCCCTCCTCGCTGAGGGCTACACCGTGCACGCCTCGCTGGATCCGCAGGGAAAGCCGAGGCGGCTGCCGCCCAGGCTCCTGCCCATTTTTCCGCGAGAGTCATGAAGGCATTTGTCACCGGCGTCGCCGGGTTCATCGGGTCCACCCTCGCCGAGCGGCTGGTTCGCGCCGGGGACGATGTCGTCGGCATCGACTGCTTCACCGACTACTACCCGCGTGAGGCGAAAGAGCGGAACCTCGCGTTCCTCCGGAGCGCCCCAAATTTCCGCTTCATCGAGAGCCGGATCCAGGACGCCGACCTCGGCCGGTTGGTCGCCGATCGGACCCATGTGTTCCACCTGGCCGCCCAGGCCGGGGTTCGAAAGAGCTGGGGACGCGATTTCGACGTCTATACAACGAACAACATTGAAGCGACGCAGATGCTGCTCGAGGCCTGCGTCGGGACGGGCATCGAACGGCTCGTCTATGCGTCCAGTTCATCGGTCTACGGCGACCTGGTCGCCATGCCGATGCGCGAGGATGCGCTGCCGCAACCGGTCTCGCCGTACGGCGTGAGCAAACTGGCGGCGGAACAGCTCTGTTACCTGTATTTCGTGAACTTCGGCGTACCGACCGTGTCGCTGCGCTATTTCACGGTCTACGGACCGCGCCAGCGGCCAGATATGGGGTTCCACAAGTTTCTGCGGGCCGCGATCGAGGGGACGCCCATCGCGGTCTACGGCGACGGTGAACAGACGCGCGACTTCACGTTCGTCGAGGACATCGTCTCGGCGAACATCGCGGCCGCGGAACGGGGTATTTCGGGGCGTGTATACAATATCGGGGGCGGTTCGCGGGTGTCGTTGAACCACGTGCTCGAGATCATCGGGCGGGTTACCGGACGTCAACCGGTCATCGCGCGTGAAGCGGCACAGAAGGGCGACATGCGGCACACCTACGCGGATACGGAACTAGCGCGTGCCGATCTGGCCTTCCGCCCCACGACGGATCTCGAACGCGGCCTTGCCGCGGAATTTTCGTGGCTGACCGGAATCCTGCAACCATGACCACAGCTGTTCGAACCTATTCGGCACTCGCGGCTCTCTGTCTCGGACTCACCCTGCTGTCTGGCTGTGCGTCGGCCAACGGCCGCCGTGCGGTGCCTCCAGGTACGGCCCAGCCCGACCAATTCCTCTACGACCGCGGCCTCGAATCGCTCGAGAACAAGAAGTGGCTCACCGCGCGCGAATTCTTCAAGCAGGTTACCGAAACCTACACGCAGAGCCAGGTGCGGCCCGACGCCAAACTCGGCATCGGCGACAGCTACATCGGAGAGGGTTCGCCCGAGTCGCTCGTGCTCGCCATCTCCGAGTTCCAGGAATTCATCTCGTTCTACCCCACCCACCAGCGCGCCGACTACGCACAGTACAAGCTCGGACTGGCACACTTCCGCCAGATGCGCACCGCCCAGCGCGACCAGACCGAAACGCGCGACGCCGTCCGCGAGTTCGAGACGTTTTTCGTGCGCTACCCGAACAGCACGCTCGTGCCGGACGCAAAGAACCGCCTGCGCGAGGCGAAGGATCGGCTGAGCGAAGCCGAATTCGAGGTCGGCCGCTTCTACTGGCGCGTCCGCTGGTATCCGGGCGCGATCGACCGGCTGAGCACGCTGCTGAAGGACGACCCGCAGTTCACCGGCCGCGACGGCGCCTACTACTACCTGGGCGAATCGCTTATCCAGGTGAACCGTCAGGCCGAGGCGCTGCCGCTCTACGAGAAACTGGTGACCGAGTTCGAGCAGAGCACCTATCTGGTGGACGCGAAGAAGCGGATCGAAGCCATCAAGAGCGGCGCGCCGATTCCGGGCACGCCGGCCGCGGTCGCCGCGAAGAAGCCCTCCTGAAGTAGCGGCGGACCGGACGGTCCGCCGTGTCACTTCTTGCCGCGCAACTCCAACGTCAGCAGCAGCGGACCGAAGCGGCGGAAGTAGTCGGCGGCCGAGATGAGCGCGGTCAGCACGACGACCCACAGGGCAATCTGCCCGACGATGACGAACTGGTGCAGGTGATCCTTCCCCAGGATCAGCGCGAGAATCGCCACCACCTGCGCCACCATCTTGATCTTGCCGAGCGACGAGGCCGGCATCGCCGCGCCGCGCGCGTGTGCCAGTGCGCGCAGCACGGTGACGGCGAACTCGCGGCCGATGATGATGGCTACCATCCAGGCGGGCGCCAGGTCCATCTGCACCAGCGAGATGAACGCCGCAATGGTGAGCAACTTGTCTGCGAATGGGTCGATGAACTGGCCGAGGGCGGTGATCTGGCCGCGGCGGCGCGCGAGATAGCCGTCGAGCCAGTCGGTCAGCGAGGCGATGCCGAAGATGGCGGCGCCGACCAGTTCCTTGCGAACGCCGAAGAGCATCCGCCCCTCGAACTTGGTGAGCAGCACCACGACGAGCAGCGGCACCAGGAAAATCCGCGTGATCGACAGCGAGTTCGGCAGGTTCATGTCGGCGAGTCTGGCCATGATAACATCGCTGATTGCCTATGAAGGCGATCATGCTCGCAGGGGGCAAAGGCACACGCCTCCGACCACTCACGATACATACGCCGAAGCCGATCGTGCCGATCTTCGAGCGGCCATTCCTTCACTACCAGCTCGATCTCCTGAAGCAGGTTCCGGAGATCGACGAGGTCATTCTCAGCCTCAATTACCAGCCACGCCGGATCGAGGAGATCTTTGGCGACGGCAGTGACGCAGGGCTGAACATCCGCTACGTGGTCGAGCCCGCTCCGCTCGGCACCGCAGGCGCCGTGCGCTATGCCGGCGAGTCGCTGCACGAGTCGGTCGTCGTCTTCAACGGCGACGTACTGACGAATGTCGATCTCGCCGCCGTGCTGCGGCTGCACCGCGAACGCAAGGCCAAGGCGACGATCGTGCTCACGCCGGTCGACAACCCCACCGCCTACGGTCTGGTGGAAACCGACGCCCAGGGCAACATCACGCGCTTTCTCGAGAAGCCGAAGGCTGACGAGATCACGTGCGACACGATCAACGCGGGCATCTACGTCCTCGAACCGGACACCTTCGACCGGATTCCCAAGGACGAGCCGTGGTCGATCGAACGGAGCTTCTTCCCGTCGCTCATCGAGCGCGGTGAAACGTTCGTGGCCTACGTCGACCGCGGCTACTGGATCGATATCGGCACCCCCGAGAAGTACACGCAGGTGCATCGCGACATCATGGACGGACGCTGCGTCGCGCCGCCGTTCGCGACGGCGCCCGGCAGCACCGTCATCGCGCCCGGTGCGCGGGTGGAGGACGGCGCCGTCATCGAGGGCCCCTGCTACATCGACGAGGGAGCCGTCGTCAAGGCTGGCGCGCACATCGGCCCGTACAGCGTCATCGGCCGGCAGTGTCACATCGAGGAGCACGCGACGATCGAGCGGTCCATTCTGTGGGCCAGCACGCGCGTCTGTCAGGACGCGGTCGTGCGCCGCTCCATCCTCGGCCGGCACTGCCACATCGGGCGCAACGCTTCCGTCGAGGACGGCGTCGTGCTCGGAGACAAATCCGTGCTGACGGACTTCAGCCGGCTCTGAACATTGCTAACAGCTGATTGCTGAGTGCTGACGTGAACGTTCAGCAATTGGCAATCAGCACTTCGACATTTGCAATTCGTCGTGTCCGGCTGTAGTCGGACCCGCCGTGATCAACGTAGTGTCCGGCTTTAGCCGGACCGTCAGCATCCGCAGGAGCGTCCATGTCCATCGCGATCAACCCTGACATCTTCAAGGCGTACGACGTTCGCGGCACCTACCCTGACCAGGTGAACGAGGAGGCGGCGCGCGCCATCGGCGCGGCGTTCGTCACCTACCTCAAGGCGAAGCGCATCGCGGTTGGCCGCGACATGCGCCTGTCGTCGCCCTCGGTCGCCCAGGCCTTCATCGACGGTGCCACCTCCCAGGGCTGCGACGTCGTCGACTACGGGATGATTTCGACCGACATGCTCTACTTCGCCGTGGCGAAGGATGGCCACGACGGCGGCGTGATGGTGACCGCGTCGCATAATCCGAAGCAGTACAACGGCATGAAGATGGTGCGCCGCGAGGCGTTCCCGCTGTCGGGTGAGGAAGGGATTTCGGACATCCGCGAGATGATCAAGGCGGGCACCATTCCGCCGCCGGCTGCCGTGCGCGGCTCGGTGTCGCAGGCCAACACGCTCGACGCGTACATCGACCACGTGATGGGCTTCATCGATGCGTCGCTCATCAAGCCGTTCAACGTCGTGCTCGATGCCGGCAGCGGCATGGGCGGGCTCGTTGCGCCGCGGCTGTTCGAGCAACTGGCGTGCAAGACGACGCGCCTGTGCTTCGAGATTGATGGACGCTTCCCGAACCACGAGGCGAACCCGCTCATCGACGAGAACCGCATCGACATCACCGAGCGCGTGATTGCCGAGAAGGCCGACATCGGTATTGCCTGGGACGGTGACGCCGACCGCTGCTTCTTCATCGACGGCAGCGGCGAGTTCATCTCGGGCGACTTCATCACGGCGCTCCTCGCGGAGGCGTTCCTGCTGAAGGTGCCTGGCTCGACGATCATCTACGACCTGCGCGCCAGCTACGCTGTCCGCGATATCGTCGCCGCCCACGGCGGCACGTCGCTGATGAACCGCGTCGGGCATGCGTTCTTCAAGCGCCGCATGCGCGAGACCAACGGCATCTTCGGCGGCGAGGTCACCGGGCACTACTACTTCCGCGACAACTTCTTCGCCGACAACGGCTTCATCCCGGCGCTGCTCATCCTCGAGCTGATGTCGAAGAAGGGCAAGAGCCTACGCGAGCTGCTCGAGCCGCTGCGCGAAAAGTACTTCATCTCGGGTGAGATCAACACCAAGCTGGCGAGCATGGACCACGTGCAGCCGAAGTTCGACCAGATTGCGTCGAAGTACGCGGACGCGCATCAGTACACGCTGGACGGTATCTCGATCGAGTACCCCGACTGGCACTTCAACGTGCGCGCCTCGAACACCGAGCCGCTGCTGCGCCTGAACCTCGAGGCGACGACGGCTGAGCTGATGGCGCAGAAGCGAGATGAAGTGCTGGGGCTGATTCGGTCGTAGGCCATGGGCGTTGCACACGCACCTGGCGTGGCGCTCGCCGCTACTGAAGGGCTAATACTACCCGTAGGCGCACGTGGCGGCGCCGGCCACGACCATTGCGTGGCGCACCGAGTTGGCGCAGGCGTTGGCAGAGTCGATGCGGAGCGGCACGCCGTGGAACGGGAGGTATCGTCGGCAACCGTGCCGCTGCAGGTGGATATCGACCAGGACCCGGCCACCGCGTCGCGCTACGGCATCGAGTCGATGCCGACCGTGCTGAGGGGCCGCGTGCTGCGAACGGAGGGCGTTCTGCCGCCGTCGGGTGTGCTGCGGTTCGTTGCCGGGAACTGACCAGGCGTTCCGGGCATGCGTAGCAATTCCTTCACGACAAGCACGAAGACACACGCAGGTCTCTCCCTGGAAAGGCCAGGTTGTTCTTCGAACCCATCGTATCCTTCGTGAGGTTGGCCCGTGCTGATACGTGAAGGTTCGCGGCGACACCACACCAAAAGGCTCTAAACGGCTTGCACGCAGCGCGCGCTCTGGTACAATTTCGTTCTCGCGTGCGCGTCGCTCAACGGCAACCGCACCCGGCGCTCGCCCCTGGCGAGCGCTCTCCAAACGCGGGCTTAGCATAGTGGTAATGCTCTGGCTTCCCAAGCCAGCTAGACGGGTTCGATTCCCGTAGCCCGCTCCAGACTTCAATCACACACAGGCTGCTGGCTCTGGGCTTTGGGCTTCAGGGCCTGCCTGCGCGGCTCCATCGCCGCCGCAGCAATTGCGCGCTCGACGATCGACGCCACTCTGCGAGCAGCGCGATGGCATTGCGCGTGGTCGAAGGTGCGCGGGATGGCGGCACGTTGCCGGTAGCGGTGGGGCCCCGTCTGGCGTGCAGCGCCCCTGCGGTCGCCGGGTGCAATCTGTGTGCAACGCACGTCGAATGGGCCGAGACGACGATGCTAGGATCGTCGTCGTCATGAAGGTCAACGAACTCAAAGTGGCGATGGACGCCCAGTTTGCCGAAATGAAAGCCCAGTTCGCTGAGGCGGATCAGCGGTTCGCGCAAGTCGACCAGCGGTTTGAGCGAATCGACCAACGGTTCGAGCGAATCGACCAACGGTTCGAGCAAGTCGACCAACGGTTCGAGCAAGTCGACCAACGGTTTGCACAGGTTGACGACCGGTTCGACAAGGTCGACGAACGGCTCGACACCATGGACGCGCGCATCACGTCGGAAGGGATCGCGACGCGACGGCACTTCGATGTCGTAGTCGAGGACGTGAAGTCGGACATCAGGCTACTGGCGAGCGCCGTTGCCGCGAATACGACCGCGCTCGAACGTCATATCACCACCAGCCTGAGCGAACGCAAGACGGTGTCCGCGGCACTCGACGATCACGAAGTGCGGCTTACCGTGCTCGAGCGACACCGCTCGTAGCAGCACGAACGCCCCGCACCTCGATTCGCCACCGGCGCGCACCCGCGCTATGCTCTGCCGTCTGTCGGGCCAGCACGGCTGGCCGTGGCGCAGACGCGGGGTGCATCGTGACGGCAAATGACATCGGCCGACGACGGTTTCTTCGAACGGCCGGACTGACGGCGCTGGCAGCGACCGGGCTGCGCCGGGTCGACCTCACGGCTCAGACCACCGTGCCCAATTCGAGCGGTACGGATCGACCGACGCTCGATGTGCCGCCACTCGCGTGCGACTGCCATCACCACATCTACGACGCCGTCCGCTTTCCCCCGCTCGCCCGCGGGCTGGAACCGGACGCCCGCGTTCGGGCATACCGACTGCTCCAGCGCCGTCTCGGCACCACCCGCAACGTCATCGTGACGCCGGCGCCCTACGTGACGGACAACCGTGCCACGCTCGACGCCATCGCGCAGTTCGGGAGCAACGCCCGCGGCGCGCGGCCGACCTCGGGTGGCACGTGCAATTCAACATGGATCCCGATCAGCTCGTCGCGGCGGAATCGATGTTCATGCGCCTGCCGGCAACGCTGGTCTTCGATCACATGGGACGCATCGGGGGGCCGCCGGGACTGAAGCATCCAGCAGTTGCCATCATCCGGTGTTTGATGGACCGCGGCCGCACATGGGTGAAGCTCTCGGTGTCG
>Ga0209086_10001086_pt1 | contig 22265 bp, 21 predicted proteins | sample M_130207_XF_Meta_FD_187312 | JGI IMG/M metagenome (GOLD analysis project Ga0209086, IMG submission 187312) | Freshwater microbial communities from Lake Montjoie, Canada to study carbon cycling - M_130207_XF_MetaG (SPAdes) (version 2) | ecosystem: Environmental > Aquatic > Freshwater > Lake... | reverse complement strand
ATTATCCTATTTTTTTCGGTGCAGACCCGTTGCTATCTTCCCAATCATGAAAAATCCAGTCACCTATAGGTATGGTATGGTCAGATGTTATTAAACAAGATAAAATATCACATTTAATCTCGGTTAATTCAGACTCGGGTAAATCATGTACATGCACAAACTGCTTTGTATTAGGATCGTAAATCAAATGACTACCAGAGACTAAAATGTCCTCTGTTTCTGTTTCAGTGTCGCTAGTAATATTGGTTTTCCGCTTAACCTTGTACATTTTCTCAATTGGCATATCATGCTCGTCTAAATTACTAATTTTCATTACCGCACAAACGCGCGTGCCATTTTGCAATGTGCTATTAAGAGTAATATCTTTCATTGCCACAATCTCTCCATTATTCAGTTGTAATTTGGTTTCTGGATGAAAACAGAGTGCCTTTACTAACTGCCCAGGCGGACCATCCCATGCACTGGTCATTGTCATAATAGACCCATCTAAGGTATAAAGTACGGTAGTCATAATACCGACTAATTTACCAACGGTGTCTTTAATGTTTAAAAAAACACGCTGAATTTCAACTGTAATATTAAATATAGATGAAAAAATATTTTGAAAAGTACTGCCGGATGAAATACGGAAATCTTTCAAAAAATCTCTTGTACTATTTAAATTTCCGCTTAACCCTGATGTAATATCGCTTAATAAGCTAACATTAAAATTTAAGGGTCTCAGCAAGGGACCTAAAAATCCCTTTTGCATATTTTGAATACAAAATCCGAAATTCTCTCTAGAATTATGTCCGAATATGCGGGCAAAAGGCATAACCAAGGGCTGACATCTATACTCTGGCCAATTATCCTTAATTCTTTGAATGCCTACGACTAGGAAATTAAAAATATAAAGCAATAAAAAAATAATTATAATAATTACAGTTAAAGCTGTATCATTGGTTTTCATATTAAACTATATTGTGATTATTTATTATGAAAAAACCCATAAAACATTGGATTACACCGGTTGAATTATTTAGTAGAAGAAGTATTGTCATATACTGCATTAGCAGTAGCTTGTGAAGATATTTTTGCTGCGTTGGTAATGAGATGACTTGATACTGCGTCAGGTACTTGCGGAATAGGTCCAACCATGCCAAGTGGAGGACAAGGAACATAATCGTTATTACAAGCACCACCCCTCATCCGCCGGCGCCTGCCACTACTGCCACTACTGCTTCGCCTGCCACTACTGCTTCGCCTGCCACTACTGCTTCGCCTGCCACCTTTTAAAGCTCCATAATTCTGATTAGCACTCTTGGCGCTTGCTTGCTGATCACCAATTTCGCCCTTTGTTGTGTGTCCCGAAACTTCAATTGTCGTGGGTACACCATCGGCACCACCCCGCATTCTATAAGTGCGCTTATGCCTTGTGCGCCTATGTTTTACAGTCTTATGCTTTGTACCCTTATGCTTTGTACGTCTATGCTTTGTAAGTGTGCGCCTATGCTTTACACTCTTATGCCTTGTACCCTTATGCTTTGTACCCTTATGCTTTCGCAAACTTTTATGTTTCATTATATATTAATATAAAGATATTTTATAATACTTATTTATAGATGGATACGCTAGATAAAATTAATCTAAATAAAATGATTGATGCCAATAATGTCCAAGATTGTACAGATGAAATACGAGCGAAAAAACATAGTCCTCTCATTCGCGAAGGCGTAGCCAATTTGCTTGCCCTGAAAAAGAAGTATAGCCGGATGGATAAAGCTAATTCAGCGCAATTTGATGCGATGTGTGTTTCGCAATGCGCTTTTCTATTCAACAACTATATGGATATTTTTAACAAGGTGAAAAAAGATGAAATGAACCTCCAAATTTTACAGCAATTGTTAGATGTCTTGTACCAAATTGAAGAAGGGCAGCTGGATCAACATACGGGAGCATTTGAAGTGGGAAAATTAATGAAGGCTATTTATATTGATAGCGCTTTGATGAAAGCTGAACGCACTGATAAGAAAACGGGAAAAAAAATAATTGTACCTAAAGCCAAGGAGAAAAAAATCACTTGGGCGGAATTTAAGACGCAAAATCAACAGCAAAATCAAGCACAATAATACTTAAATGTATCTCTCTTTATTATATAAATAGAAATGCCCAAAAAACAAGCACAAATGCCAGTAGTACCACAAACGCCAGTAGTACCACAACAACAACAAGAAACGCCAGTAGTCGGACAATCACAAACGCCAGCACAAATAGCCGCCGGATCCTACACATTAGTTATCGTGGAATCACCATCGAAATGTAAGAAGATTGAAGATTATCTAAATAAACATCCAGCGGCAAAAACTTTGTATAAATGCATAGCGAGTTTTGGTCATATCCGGGAATTAGACGGATTAGAGGCAATAAATATTCAAAATAATTTTGCGCCCACATTTATTGAATGTGTGAGCAAGAAAGAACAAATTGCCAAAATTAAGAAAGCGATCCGCGATGCCAATGAAGTCATTCTAGCTTCAGACGATGATCGTGAAGGCGAAGCGATTGCCTGGCATTTATGTCAAGTATTTAAGCTGCCGGTTGAAACCACGAAGCGCATTTTATTCCATGAAATAACCGAGCCGGCACTACATAAGGCTATTGAAACACCGACCGTGCTAAATATGCCGATGGTGAATGCGCAAATGGCTCGCCAAGTTTTGGATATATTAGTCGGCTATAAATTGTCGCCGCTTTTATGGAAACACGTGAAGGATGGTCTCTCGGCAGGGCGCTGCCAAACACCGGCTCTGCGGCTAATATACGATAATCAGTGCGAAATTGATAAAACGCCGGGCAAACAATGTTACACAGTGACGGGCTATTTTACAACTAAGAATATTCCGTTTATTTTAAATTACGAAGAAACCGATAAGATCCGGTTGCAAGAATTCATGCAAGAAAGTCTAACATATTCGCATATTTATAAACAATATACATTGAAGACAAAAAGCCGGGCGGCACCGCAGCCTTTTTCCACCAGTTCCTTGCAACAAACCGCAAGCAATGAGCTGCACATGTCGCCTAAAGAAACCATGTCAGTTTGTCAAAAGTTATATGAAGGCGGTTACATTACTTATCCACGCACGGATAGTCATGTGTATTGTGAGGAATTTCTTAAGAAGGCGGCGGATTATATAACGGCTACATATGGTAAGGAATATTTGGTACAAGAGAAGCAGGCACAGGATAAAGAAAAAGTATTTGAAAAAAAGAGCAAGGATAAAGGCAAAGATAAAGGCAAAGATAAAGATAAAGAGCAAGCACATGAAGCGATCCGCACCACCAATTTAAAATGCGAAGATATCGATGAAACCCAATATACTTCACGAGAGAACCGCGTATACCGGTTAATATTACAACGCACCTTAGAAAGTTGTATGGCTGAGGCGACTGTCTCGGTTTTATCAGCTGTAATTAGTGCCCCACAAAACCACGAATATCACTATACGTCCGAACAAAATATATTTCCGGGTTGGAAAATCGTATCGGGTATCGAACCACCAAGCAAAGAATATAATTTTTTGCAAACCGTGAAGACTGAGAAGATGATCCCGTTTAAGAAAATAAAGGCTGTCGCACATTTGAAAGAAACAAAATCGCATTTTACCGAAGCCCGCTTGGTTCAGCTCTTGGAAGAGCAAGGTATTGGACGCCCTTCTACTTTTTCCTCACTTATAGAAAAAATACAAGAGAGAAAATATGTTAAAAAAGAGAACGTAAAAGGAAAAACGATTTCCTGTACTGATTATGAAGTTGCCGCGGATGATAAACAAATCAAACAAACGACCACGGAACGGGAATTTGGTAATGAGAAAAATAAACTGGTCATCCAGCCGGTAGGCATACTGGCTTTGGAATTCTTATTAAAACATTTTGATACATTTTTTGCGTACTCTTATACGAAAGAAATGGAAGATGCCTTGGATAGCGTCGCCAAAGGCGAAAAAGTGTGGCAGGATATTTGTAAAACATGCTATGAGGAAATACAAAATCTCTCTTTGACTATTTTAGAAAGAGGGAAAGAAATGATCCGCATAGATGATACGCATACGTATATGGTGGGAAAGTATGGACCGGTTATTAAATGCACAACAAGCAAGGCAGGCACAAGCAAAGCAGCTACGACAAGCACAAGCATATGTACTTTCAAACCCGTCAAACAAGATCTCGATTTGAATAAATTGCGCCGCGGTGAATATACGCTGGCGGAGCTCTTGGAAGATAAAAATAAACCGGCGGCATCTATTGGTCTCTATAACGAAAAGCCTGTCTATATCAAAGTCGGCAAGTTTGGAAAATATGTCGAATGGAATAATATATCAAAATCTCTCGCTCAATTAAAACAACATCCAAATGAAATAACGATAGATGATATAGCGGAAGTGCTTTTTGATATGGATAATGCAGAGGAAGCAGGTGGAAATATGCGCGTTATTAGCGAAGATGCCTCCTTGAGAAAAGGCAAATATGGCTATTATATTTATTATAAGAAACTGAAGATGAAGAAACCTCGTTTTTTAAAATTAGAAGGTTTTCCGGGCGATTATTTGACCTGCGATATTGCGGTGTTGAGAGATTGGTTTGTTAAAAAATACCAAATCGAATAAAAAGGGCGGGGGTTTCGCCCCCCAACGACGACGTTACGGGTTTGAAAAGAAAGATCCCTTTTCACCCTTTTACACCTTCGCACATTTAAAATGCCGATTATTTTAATATAAAGAAATAATACCATATATATAAAAATGTCTATTTCTTATAAAGATTTAGTATTTGAGTCCAATAAGACAGATAATTATATGATGGATTTATGTATGCTACCAGAAGGGGTGAATTTAAGATGTAATGATGTAAAAATGTCCGTTTCTAAACCAAAAGATTATGCAGAGTGTAGTTTTGCTTTATCACGTGATTTTGATATATTTTTTAGTGTTAATTCAATTACAAATGCCGAATATATTCAAAAACTTGAATTATGGGATGCGGATGGAGACAAAATAAAAGATATTCAGTTGAATGAAGAAGTTGATATTCCATTATATATTTTTCAATATACACCATTATGTATAAAGGTAAAATTTGCGGATAATGTACCTATTTCACAGGAAGTTGAGATGATTTATTCCGCTGGATTATTACAATCTAAATATAGAAAAGATAGAACTATTACATTTCCAATAACTATTTCTTATAACCGTAGTGGGTGAAAAATCTTAAAAAATTGATAAATTGTAAAATTCGGCGTTTTAAATATGCGAAGGTTTAAAACGCCTATAAAAATTTAAATGCTTTTTTAATTTTATCCAAATCACATATATCAATTTGAGATGTTACATATTTATATTGAATAGATGGTTTTGATATTTCGCTATCACTTACAATAAAAACAATTATATTATTATAAATGAAACTATAAAAACAATAATACCAATAATCATCAAAATGCTCGTTATACTCTGCAGAGATATAATCAGCAATATGAATTATTGTATCAAATGTTGAATCAGTCCAATTCATAGTATCATATTTTTCAATAATATACTATGAATGCTTACGTATTAAGTCTAAATTTTTAACAAGTTCCAAATCGGTATAAGTTTGTTTATCTAAACCTAATTCAGACAAATAACTATCTGTTATTAATGACTTACTTAAAAATTTTCCATTATATTACTTTATGTATTTATCTTTAAGTTTAAATAATCGGCGTTTTAAATGTGCGAAGGTGTAAAAAAAGTATGGCAAAACCCTTTATGATACTTTTTAAAAAAGTATGGCAAAACTTTTTGTGATACTTTTTTTAAAAGTATATATATAATGGACACATTTACAAAGTTGTTTTGGCTTTTTTTCGTGCTTTTTATTAGTTTATCCGGCTATTTATTATGCTGTACTAAAAAAACTAATATTTTTTATCTTCAAATCGCATCAGGCTGTGGAATGTTCGCAACAAGTAAGATTGGTCGTAACTTTTTAGGACTTGTATAATTTTTAATACTTCTTCTTACGCCTATTCTTTATTTTCTTTGTCCGCCTGCCTCCGCTTTTTTTCATCGAGGATGTTTTACCAAGTGATTTTATTTTACCAAGTGATTTTGTTTTACCAAGTGTTTTTATTTTACCAAGTGTTTTTGTTTTACCCGACGATTTCTTTGATTTAGGCGAGGATGTCTTCTTTTTTCTAGCTATTTTTTTATAAATCTGCACAAAGATGATTGATTCCGGCAATCTCTCCATTAACTCTTCATCCAATTGAAATAAAGGTTCAGTTTTAGTCACTTTAAAGGTCGAGGGAATGGCCTTTGGATACGCACTAAAAACAATTAAACCTGTCGGGACTAATAACTCGTCGATAATCGTAAAATCCATAAACATGAAAGGACAGGTGTTTAAGATGATTAACGCATACGTCCCTTTATATCGGTTAATAAATTCTTTCACACTTATTTCTTCTTCCAGTTTTCCGTGATTTAAAATTAAAGGTGTTGAGCTTGTTAAAGACAATTCCCCTTTTATATCAACCTTGCCCTTCGCATGTTCGCCAGTGAGAGATGATAAATATTCGATGGTTGTCTCTGAACCTACGAGAAATTGAACGAGGTCGTTTATTTTGGGGGCGATTTCTTCTTCAATCTTTTGGGGGACTTCCTTGCCGGCGTAGAATGGTCCGGCCTTTCGTTGGCACAAGACGAGGACCTTTTTCATCGGGGACATATATATTACCTTTAGAAAACAAACAACCTTTGAGAAAGGTTGAGCCAAACCGTACCGAGATTAAAGGTATAAACTTGGATATAAGGTCCGCTCGTGTTCATCTTCTCAATCTCGGTACGGTTTTGCTGTACTTTTGTGAAAAGTACTTTGGCGCAACCTTGAACTTGTTCCACGGCGAAGGTTGTTTTTTAAAAAGTGCTATATATATAGCATGAGTCTAATTCTACCGCAAACGGTTGGTCCTGCTTCCATTCCGCTGAAACAAAATCTGCCAAACAATCGCACGGACGTGGTTATGGGGATGCCCTTTAAGCCTGTTCAAATGACCCAGGGCAGTTTTTTTGCCATGTCCCGCGCCGCTTATAACCGAAATGTAAATCAAAATGTAAATCTAGTCGGGCAAATAACCACGCCACCGCACACAGTGCCTCTAGGGACACCTCCCTCCGGCAAAAAAAAATGGTATGGTGCGTCGGGGTCCCGCAGTTGCGCCGAACATATTAATTTAAAGGGGATTGAAGCGACAGGAAAAAGTTCAACGAATTATATTAATACCCAAATGCTATCTTTTAGCGGTCCTGACCAAACATCTATAAAAACGGCTTTAGCGCGTTGTCGGGGAAATGGATGCGTGGCACCCAAAAAGAAAGGCGCAATTTAAATATATAGATAATATAAAATGGGAAATTCACAATTACAACCCACTCATTTTAACAAAAAAGCGCATCATAAAAAACGCGGAGGCGCACCTGGAGTAGAAGGAGATGCGGTGGCAGTAGAGCAGGCAGCAGTAGAGCAGGCAGCAGAGCAGGCACCAGCACCAGCAGAGCCTGCACCAACAAATGATAAAAATTGCCCCTGCCCCTGCCCTTCTGGTGAACCAGGTGCGGAAAAACCGAGTGTGGCCCAACAAGCTGAAAACAAGGTCAAAGAGGGTCAAGCAGCCTTAATAGGCGCAGTTACCGGAAAAGCTGCTGACGCAAAAGACGCTGTGGTGGGAAAATTTCAAGACCTTGTCGGCAAGGCGAATGCCTTAGTCGGAAATGACAAACCAGAAGCCGCACCCGCAGCAGTAGGTGGAGGCCGACGCACACGCAAACGCAGTCGCAAACACAAAAAGACAAAACGCAGCCGCAAACATAAAAAGGCAAAGCGTAGCCGAAAACCTAAGCGCAAGTAAAGTATAAGCGCAAGTAATATATAAATTCAATAATATATAAATTCTATATTATTTAATTATTTTTTTCGCAGCATTAAGCGTAGTAAAATATACATGCCTAACAAGCCAAGAATACTGAAATAAAATTTAATGACAATATCGTTAGGCATGTTGCTATAATCGACGGATTTCTTTAAGCTCGCACCACGCAAGCTCGCCGGTCGCAAAACTGATTTAGAACTAGCCCCATCAATATTAGACTGATTACAAAAACCATCTTTGCTATCATCGCTGGTATCATAATCGCCTTTTCGCTGCCCATCGACGTCTGGGAACCAACTTTTGTTCATCATATCAATATCCCCATTCATAATATAGCGGGTATCACTGCCGACTGCGTTTGTAACGGCATCGACGGTGGGCATTGTCACTGCTTGGCATGTCGGGCTGGCTCCGGTGGTAAAGGCGGTTAAAATTTGCATCGGATGGATTTGTGCTACATTACTCATAATGCCGGGCACGAGACCTGTAAATTCATCAAAACTAACCCCATCACCCATATTAGAAATAAAAGGTATTGTGCCGTCGGGCACATTATTAATATAAATCGAACGGGTCACTTCATTTCCACTTGCTTTATCTTTGCATTTAACCGCAGTATCTAGGAAAAATTTATTGCCTAAAGGCCCACCTGTTTTGCTCGCGCACTTACCTAATTTACACTTCCCGCTGATTAATAAATCAATATACCCGAGTAGCCCTTTTATATCATTCGTCAAGGCGCCAAAATTACCGGCAGAACTCATACCCATTTCTTCAGGTGAATGTATCTGACCAGCATAATCATATGAAGGGCCTAATAGTTTATCTTCTAAGGCTGTTATACCACCAGGTGCTTTCACTTGGCCCATTTGACTACCGCTGTCTATGTTCTCGCTAGATTCGTCGACTGGCATTTATTATTAGTGTATATTTTTATTAGTATATATTTTATAATTTTATATTTTTATTTATATTCGTTGCTTTCTCGCTTAATTGAAATAATTCGGTCATTTTTTCTTGTAATTCACTAATAAATTTGGCATCGCCCGCATGGAGTTCATAATTTTCGACGGCGGAAGGTAGTGTGTAGGCTATTTCTTCAACGGCCCTTTCCTTCTCGGCTTCCTCGGCTTCGGCCTGCCAGAGACCTTCATGCTCTTCATGCCCCTGCTCCGCTTGCCCCTGCCCTTGCTGCTCCGCTTGCCCCTGCTCCGCTTGCCCCTGCCCTTGCTGCTCCGCTTGCCATTGCCCCTGTTGCTGCTCGAAGCCTTCGCGCCCATCGAATTTGCTGGCAAAATAGTCCCAGTTATTATAAATAGCAAAAACGATAATGAGCAATAATATGGCAATAAGTGATTTTACCAGTATCATATATATATAATTTTAAGATTATTCTAAAATATCTCTCTATTATAAATGGCCTTATTACCCATCTCACCTTATATAACATGGAAAGGCTTGGCCACAAATAGTGCGGTACCTTCTTATTCGCGCCCTGATTTAACCGGCGGCGGCACACCTTTTAAGGCCAATCCCATTCGGCACTGGCGCAAGCAGTTGCTACCCACAAGCGGCAGCGGGGTGCCGGGGCGGCGCGCGGGCATTGGCATGCCGATGGATATACCCGGTGGCACCGTTTATTTAGGCGACATCGCCGCCAATACAAACTGTTTACTTCATGCCACGGGCGACACGACGGGTCTCAAAGAAAATATAGTGAAAGTGAATAATACCAATTTTTCTAGGATGCTGGATGCCAGCGGGTGTTTAACAGGCCCGTGCAATCCCGCGCTCAACCGCATCAAAGCTGCCACTACACTTTTAAGCAAAACGTATTACACCGACCACCAAAGCTATATGCGCAGCCGCGGGAACTTATACGACCAGAAATTAACCGCGCTACCGGTGCCGGGTATCACTTATTTGGACGCCACCGGTAATTTATTGCCAGTGACACAGACCAACGCTACCAGGCAAACGCAAGATTGTATTACATGCCCCGTTGCGAATACTTTCTCGGCCAAAACCATTTATAAACCCAACAATGCGCAATACGGGAAACAAGGCGCCGTCGATAGCAGTGACCGCCTGACCCGCTTAAAATTAAACACGGTGAATAAGAATGCGGCCTCCTATAAAGAGGTCTTTGGTTCGAGTGCCTCACGTTATCTCGGGATGGCATCGACGCCGTATTTTACGAAATCGAAGTACCAGGTATGCGTGCCGATGAGTTTAACGGGGCAAAAAACCTTGTGTGTGGTCTAAAAACCTTGTAGGTGGTGTAAAAACCTTGTAGGTGGTGTAAAAATATATCTTTATAGAATAAATGAACCATCTCTTTGCCTCCTATCATAAAAATACGGCGACGGGCGATGGTACACGTTTTGCCGCGCGGCCGCTGAACCAATGGCGGAAACAATACCAGACGAGTTTAGGCTATAGTCGCGCGGCGACGGGGATGCCGATGGACCGGCCCGGGGGCTTAGTGCCAGTCGCCACGCCCACCATCCAATGTCGTACGTGCCGCGGCGCTTTACCCGCCAGGGTCGACGTGTTTAACGAGTCCATATGTACAGCGTGTCGGCCGATTACGACGCAAGTGAAGCCTTTGATTATACCGGAAAAAAGATATAGTCTTATTCCTGGAGAGGATACCGCTTTCACCGACAATGTGGCGTATTTACAGTCGCGCTGCACTACCTACGAGCAGAAATTGAGCACGGCGCCGGTGCCTACGATTGCTTATTTTTCGCCCGCCGGTATCCCCTTAGAGCCCTCTATGGCCGCCGATGGCCCGCAAGTACGCGAAAGGACAAATTGCTTTTTACCATCTCAAAAACTTGTTGCGTGTAATACAACCATCTATAAACCGAATAACACCCAGTTCGCCCAACAAGGAGGCGTGACATCGAGTTCGCGCATTGCTAGACTTAAATACAATACATTAAATAAGAACGGTGCAGAATATCAGTCGGCGTCGGGGGCGATGGGCGTCAACAGCGGCCGCTATCAAACCGAACCGAGTCCGTCTTATTATAATAAATACAAACCACAGGTAGTGACCTTTCCACATAAATCGGGGTCACGCACCTATTGTAATCAGGCGAATACGACGTGTAACGAATACGACGTGTAACGAATACGACGTGTAACGAATACGACGTGTAACGAATACGACGTGTAACGAATTTGACGTGTAACATGCGTATAAAGAGAGAAAAATAAAAAAGGGTTTAAACCTCTTTTTATTTTTTTATAATTTATTTTTTTTATCATTTATTTTTATCATTTTTTAAAACGGTCCGGGGTGTTCATAGTCAGGTACGCTGCCGCAGGAAATCTGGCGAGGCGAATTGCCGCAGGAAACCAGGTCAGGCATATCGGCGTAGAAATCTTCATCTTCGGGCTCGGGCGCTGGGCTTCGTCGTTGGCGTTCTTCAATTTCACTGCGTTGCTGAATATCATGGCGTTGCTGAATATCATGGCGTTGCTGAATATCATGGCGTTGCTGAATATCATGGCGTTGCTGGGCATTCATTTGTTCGTAACACTTCACAATTCGCCAGCGGATGGAATTCATGGCTTTGACGATTTTGAAGGTGGACGCGGCCCAGAAGAGAAACATATGGGATTCAATGTCGTGCCAGATGAAATAAGCTTCGCATAGCGTGGTGGTCATCTTGAAGAAATAACCGTTGGCGCCGATGACTTGCTTGACGATGGTTTCATTCGGCGGCGCGGGAATATAACCAAACACAATTGGCTTGACTTGGTGGCGCTCGCGCATCGTTTCCTTTAATCGAACGAGATAGGCGGGCGAAGCCAAATCAAACTTGGTTAAATGGTCGATATGCGCGCAGACTCGGTCGACGGGGGCTTTGATTAAATGGTATTGGACGGGCGGCACCATGATGGCTTGCTTGGGCATGATAGGCTGCTGCTTGGGCATGATAGGCTGCTGCTTGGGCTGCTGCTTGGGCTGCTGCTTGGGCATGATAGGCGCGGGCTCTTCTTCGTCCAGACGCTCTAAAACCAACGCAGCTGGGCGTTCTTTGTATTTTAGTGCTGGAGGCAGTAAAGAGCGCCGGGTCGGGGGTGGGCTCTGACACAGAGCATCGGCGGTGCACATAGATTCGGTAGACATAGATTCGGAACGCATCATAGAACTCATTTTGCTTTAGTTGGCTGGGGTTATCATCTATTAAATGGCCAAAATGCATTTCAATTTTATGGGGGGCACCCCCACACCCCCGCTGGGCGGAGGCAGAGGGCGGAGGCAAAGGGCGGAGGCACTTTCGATTGGGGGACACCCGCCGTTTCACAAGCACACCCCCGCTGGGCGGAGGCAAAGGGCGGAGGCAAAGGGCGGAGGCAAAGGGCGGAGGCACTTTCGATTGATTTTACCCTGCGCATCCACTCTCAGCATCCACTCTCAGCATCCACTCTCAGCATCCACTCTCAGCATCCACTCTCAGCATCCACTCTCAGCATCCGCCCAGCGGGGGTGTGGGGGTGCCCCCCATAAAATTGAAATGCTTTTCAAACATAGGTATAAGAGTAACCCAAACCAGAATGAACCCAATTGAAGTCGAAATGAACGTTGAAGCCCAAGTCGTACCGGTTATCATGACCACGACTAGTATAGGTATAAACCATAGCGTGCCGACCGAACCCTCCGGCCTTATCAAGTCGCTCTGTAGCAACTTGAAAGAGATGCGCAAGGGGCGCTGTTTATTGCTGCCCATTAAAAAAATAAATAACATCAGCGTGGAGGTCTCTATTACCAAAGAAAACAAATCCAACTACGTCTTCAATATCGGCCCGACGGAATTTAGTGTGGACGAGGATTCCTTATACGAAATGGTATTCGATAACCGCATTGCTGGCAGTACAATGGAGGAGGACAAATTTATCGACTACGTCGTGAAGGTGTCGTTGGCTAACTTAAAAAAAATAAAAATCGATAAAATGAACGGATGCCTGACCACGACCGAGCCGGCGCCGAAATCGCAAAAAATGGATGAGATGTGGTCAGAATTTTGCCAAGAATTCAAAGACGAGGAGAATATGGAATTGACCATCAATGAATGCTGTGTGTGCTTTACAATGACGAAGACGTTGACGAACTGCGGACACACCGTGTGCCTCGAATGTATTGCCAAATTGAAGACCGACGATGTTGCGGAAGACGCCGTGATGCGAAATGCAAAGCATATTAATTGCCCGATGTGTCGGCAGCGGATTTTGTTTCTCCTATAAAAGGGGCTCTGCCCCTTGAACCCCGTGGGGCTGCGCCCAAACCGAGAGACCTTTAATAAATTATAAAAAGAGAAAAAGATGTTTAGCCTTTTTTATATGTTTATATACTGTAATGCCTCGTTCAAAAAAAGCTAGAAGACGCGGTAGCCGAGGCGGTAAACTATTTAACCAAACGTAGGACGAATCATTATAGAACTATCGCACGCAGAAGTAGCAGTCCGTATCGTGATAGTGATTCAACTCCTGCCAGGTCGGCGAAGAGGGTGAAGTTGGAGGAAATGACAAACGAGTTGGCGGTTATGGAAACGGAATTGAAAGATAAGAGAGATTTCATGGCGAGGGAGCTAGCTGATGATGTTGATTTTAAGAGTAATGCTACTAGTGCTCGGATAAACGACCTAGAGGGTGATATAATTGCTCTACAACGTAAGATAGAAGTATTTAAAAATCAACATAACCTTAACGGAGGAGGCAGAAAAACGCGGCGGAAACATAAATCTCGAAAATATTAATTTTACACCTTTTTATATTTATCAGCGTAGCAAGTAAATATAACATAAATTTTTTATATACATCAATTATAAATATATGGAGAGATGTCTCAAAAAAGATCAGCTTTATAATGCCATGACCAAACGCTGTTATAAATCGTGTGAGCAAAAAAAGAAAGATACACACCCCATAACAAAAAAGTGCCGTAACAGGTGCAAGAGCGAAAAAATTAGGCGTGCGGAAGATTTTAGATGTGTGAAAAAAACATCAAAAATATATAAAAAAAAGACGGCTAAAAAAGCAAAAGCACCTACTCCAAAAGCACCTACGCCCAAGGCAATAGAAGAATTAGTGCCACCGCCTTTACAAAAAGAGTTACAAAAGAATTTCCAATTTTTAGATGAATTGATTCAGAAGGGTCAAGGCAAAACGGTCAAATATGATGGAGATATGGTATCCGAATTTATGACAGTCTATTTTCACGAAAAATATAAACAACATTGCCCCATGTATCCGATCAAAACCTATAGTCGTTTTGAAACTGAAGAATATAAAGAAATGTACAAAAAATATATAAAACAATATAAAACAGAAGCAGCATTGAGATCATATTTGTTAAACGGCAACAAATACGCTTTTATTGATTGGAATAAGGATAAATTTTTAAAAAATCTGAAACTCTGCTTGGAAACAGGTGAAGAGTTAATCCTCATCCCGCTCCGCATACCACTCCATTTAAATATGTTAATTGTTAAAGCGCCAACGCGAGAGATTATTCGGTTTGAACCCCACGGTTCAAGATTTGCTGATGAATCGGAAGATAACAAAACCAATACGTTTTTAGAGAATTTAACAGCAGAGATAAATGCCTATTTAAATCTGGCCGACAATAGAAAGTTTACGTATGTTAATCCCAATCAACTTTGTCCCAATTATAATGCTAATCGCTCAAATTATAAAATACCTGGTTTCCAATCTATGGAAGCATACAGAGAACTTGTTAAAGGTGAAGGCAGCGGCTTTTGTCAATTATGGAGTTGGTTTTTTGCGGAATGCGTCATCCAAAATCCCGAGATGGATGTCAAAGAAGTCTATAAAGAAGCTTTTAATGCATTAAAAACAAACGAAAATAATTTTGCCACCATCATTCGTGGGTATTTTTTTAGTATTAATGACGAATTAAAGAAAATGAAAAAAACATTTACGATTGAAAAAACAAAAAAGGCAAAATGGACCGAAGCCAATATTTTATTGGAGTATTTAAAGCAAAGTAAAGGGCGTTTGCAAACGAAAGAACGAAAAACGTTTCAAGACGGTGGAAAAAAACACGCATTTATCTTACCGAAACCCAATCCTAAGGCTTCACCAATGAAATTATAAATAATACATCCGCCCAGCGGGGGTTTGGGGCATGCGCAGCCCTTAGTAGACAATATGGTCACTAATCCATTTCTGGATTTGATTATGCACCGGCGCCAACATGGTATTAATGCCATTTATATAAACTTCATATCTCTCCGGATTTTTTTCCAAGAGGAGGAGTGATTGATACAGAATTATAAATTCATGCGAGGTATACAGTTTGCGAATATGAATGAAAATATCATCAATACTACTGTTCCCGTGAATTTTATTGACTTCCAGTTCTTCTGCCTCTGTAAAAATAATCGGTTTATCGAGGAGAATGCGATACAATTGTAAAGTGTGGAGCAGGGCCGGTTGGTCGGTAGTGGCATACGTCTGTAATAATTTATCAATACCGCGTTTCCCTAATTGCACGAGTAGGTCAAAGAGGTCGGAATACTCGTCGGCTTCTTTCTTTAAGTAGATATAAAAGCGGTTAAACCGTACAATCGCATTAAATAAAAAAAACAAATCTTCTTTCATATCGTGGTTATAAGAACGCCATAGACCTTGACCCCAGGATGGCGCTTGAATGGCCAACACGTTATTCGCAATCGTCAGTTTGCTGCCTTTCGGGCAGAATGACAAGAGCGCCAATTGCGTCACAGCCTGTAAAGGTTCGAGAATAATATCAAATCGTTCTTTTTTCTTTTCACTTTTCATGAGATTATAAAACTGCAGAATTGTATTCATTACTAGAAAACACATAATATAGCTTTATGTGTTTTTTTTCAAAAGGTTTCAATGGGGGTGCCCCCGCCGCTTCGCAAGCAGCCCCCCGCTTGGCGGACGCATTGAGTTGATAATAAAAATCATTTTTTTCCATCAAACGCATCCGCCTAATGCGTCCGCCATCCGCCTTGGCACCCCTCCTTCATACGTCTCCGCCATCCGCCTCGCCCCTCCTTCATACATCTCCGCCATCCGCCTCGGGGTGTGGGGGGCAAGGGGGGGCACCCCCCTGATGAAGAGATTATTACTTTGAATACTATTATTATACGGAATGCCATACTTCTGACACCACGTAATACATTTTTGGATATTCTTTTTCTTCATATGTTCAATCTTATCATACTTGTTATTGTTGTCAATGAGGTAAATGGTCGAGACAATCGTATCGATTTGCTGTTGCCCGATAATCGCATTAAATTCCTCGATTTTGTTGGTGAATAAATAAGGCAATTCAAAATCAAAAAGCGAACCCACTATCGGCTCGGGTTGTTGTAAGATTTTATAGAACTGTTTCACAATCTCTAAAGTCGTGGTGCCGCGAAACCCTTTACAAACCACGTATTTTTCGGAATTCGCATACCGGCTGGTATTAGGTTTGATAATCGAGACTTGGTCGTATAAATTCGCCAAGAGAAAGAGCAAATCTAAAGAAAAGCGCGTAAAAGTATCATAGACCTTTAATATAAAAGTGCCGCCGACCTTTTGCATCGCAATCGCAAACCCAATTTGACAGGTAATGAGTTTGGTGCTAATTTGTTCTTGCTGGGGATACTGAAAAGAGAAATCAAATCCACCGTCACCGGTAATCAAATCCATTTTGCCGTTGTATTTGTCGTAACAATAGCGGAGATTATCGGGCTTGGTTAAATCCCCATTACCTTCAATACCTGTTTCAATAATGACATTGGGGTTATTGATTAAAAAATACTTACTTTTGCGCCAGCCTGGCACATTTTGATTCGTATCGTCAATCAAGGTCATCCCATAATAGGTATCAGCGGGATTTTTCCGCATGTAGGCCATGGCTTCGATGAAGCCCCCGGGTCCTTCGGCCAGATGAAAGGTTGAACAAACGGGCGGCAGTAACTCGAGCAAAGCCATGGATTGACAAATTTCGACCATTTTAAAAAAAGAACGAGAGATGGGCTTTAAGGTCGCGATAGACTGTTTGGTATTGGGAATGAGAGAATGGATATATTCGTAGGGGTTGGTACATTTTTTATATTTATCCCATTGCTCGAGCCGGCAATCAATTTGTTCCTTGATAAAACTCAAATACTTATAGAGCGTTTTGTTGATTAAAATGTCGGTGCTAAGGGTCACTTCATTTGATTCTGTTGTTGCTACTGCGTTTGCTGGTGCGTTTGCTGCTACTGCGTTTGCTGCTACTGCGTTTGCTACATTAGGAAAAAAAACCGACCTATACGGTATACATAAATTCTCAATTTTTATATGTTTATGAATATCATTGTTACATTGAATGCTGGGGAGATTTAAAAAACTCATCGCTAAGTAATAATACTATTATTTGTTTATGTCGTTTTTTCCGACATAAACATCGTTGGGCACATAAACATCGTTGGGCACATAAACATCGTCATACTACTAAAACTTCATAAAAGGCCCGTTTGCCATCATAATCATATTCGATTTCTATTTCAACCCCATCTCTCAAGAAAATAGCCCAATGGTCAGCTCCATCCCCGTAGCCTTCTCGTTTATGTCGTAAATATAAGCCAGCATACTCGCGTTGTACTGATTTCTTTGTATAATGTTTCTCGCCAGGATATGTCCCTGTTCGGCGGCTCCAAAAAGTTGCTTCATAATATTTCCCTACAATAGGTGTTCTGACCACGGCAATTTCATCATCTACTTCGACTTTGTCATCTACTTCGACTTTGTCATCTACTTCGACTTTGTCATCTACTTCGACTTTGTCATCTACTTCGACTTTGTCATCTACTTCGACTTTGTCATCTACTTCGACTTTGTCATCCTCCATTTTCTTATAAAACTTCTTTTATCTTTAAACTTTTTCAATTTTTATTCTTTATACTTATTCTTTATACTTATTCTTTATACTTATTCTTTATACTTATTCTTTATACTTATTCTTTAATCGTTATTTTTAATATCCGTTTCGCTTTGGTCACGGGCTTTTTTACCACGATTGCTGGCGGTTCCACTAAGGTAGCAGGGGCTTCTTCCACTAAGGTAGCAGGGGCTTCTTCCATTAGGGTAGCAGGGGCTTTGGCTAGAGTACTGCCTTCGGCTAGGTTAGCAGGGCCTTCGGCTAGAGTACTGCCTTCGGCTAGGGTACTGCCTTCAGCGATGGGCGGCAAAACTTTCAGTTTTAAAGTTTTCTTATTCGGCTTTATCACTTGCGTTTTTTTAGTGGCCGATTCCTGGATGGCCTGCGCGGTCTCGGCCAGCGCCTTTGTTACCGCTTCTTTCGCCGTTGTCGTCCCCCGGATTTCATCCTGTATTTCTTCGGTCGTTTTATGCTGAAGATTCGTGGCTATCTTATCCGCATTACTCACCTTGCGGACCTTTTTATAGATAAAATATCGATTCAAGAAGGAAATCTTGCGTTCATCATCGGTCATTAAAGGCGCATCCTTATAAGAGGCCCGTGCCCGTGGATTTTTCTTTATTTCTTCATTCATCTTATTAAATAAATCACTGAACATGCCGGTAGGCGTCGTAAATTCGGCATGTAAATTCTTCAGGTCTTCGGTCGAGGCCAAGACAAACCCATAATTTTCGAGAATACGCGTCAAATAGGTATAGTTCACCAAATATTCTGGGAATGATTTATTGATGGATTCTTGAAACACGTCGATTTTGTAGCCGACGCAAGTTTCGTCGTCTTTAAATTCCGCTCGGTCGTATCGTTTCGTGAGTTCCCATATCTTTTTATCATCAGCCATGATGACCTTACTCTCGTTTTCTTCGACATTTTTCAGCATATTAAATAATTTTTCGCCATCATAACTGGTGCCAATAAAATAGCCTCCTTCTTTGGTCACTTCTGTCACATTTCGTAAGAAGTTTTGTAGGGTTTCTTGGTTTTCAAACATATAGTGTACGGCGAATTGGATGGAGCAGACATCAAAGCCTTCGGCCGCCACCCCGTACTGTTTATAGACACCTTGCCCTAGAAGTGTCGCATCCTTAGGGCCTTGCCCGAACACCGCCTTGGTAATTTGTTTATCCTTATCAACAATAATACCAGTTGTATTCCGAATATTCACCCTTGAATCGCCATTGACAAAGAGCGCCGCGGGCATCACTCTATATCTTTTCTTGTTAGAGAGATAACGCGCATAGGCACCATCCAACCGATTTTGAATATTGTCGCGGGCAATATCGACCCCAAAGACAAATTTGAGTTTCGCGTCAATCCATTTCGGCCAGTCCCCGCCTTTGCCGACCGCCAAATCAATCAAGGTGCCACCCGGCTTAGTGACGCTTTTAATTAAAAGGGATTTCACGTAGAGATTATGAAAATTCCGCAAGGCGCGCGTACGCGTGACACCCGCGCCTTTATTGTAATACACATCGTCGTCGCCTAATTCTTCTGGTATATTATCGCCGGTCATCAGCATGAGTTGCGTAATGGGGTGATGAATCGAATGCCAATTGCTATTTGCGACGTGAAACGCATTGCCGAACATTTTTTCCCCGGCACGCCGTTGGGCGGTTTTATCATAACGCACTCGCAGCGGTATCCAGCGCCATTGGTCTTCTTTCGTTAAATCGTAGCGAAATTCCACAATCATATCGTCTTCAATAATTTCCTCATTTTCCGTATACATCTGTTTATCGGTTCCTGTTAAGGGAATATGACAGATGCCCGCTCTATAGTCACTCGGCTCGGTTGGATAAAATTGCATCGGCACATATTTATTCTCTTTATCTTCATACGTCGTGTATTCCGGGTTCGCGTAGTTCGGTAATTTATCCTCAATGACATCTTGGTAAGGATTAATAAAGCCGTGTTTAGACTCATCAAAGCCAACGCGGAGAATAACGGTTTTGTAATCGGCAATTTGGCTCGAGGAGCTGACATCGATGCCGTCATTAAACGTGCTATTCACCATATCTAACCCATTCGCATCCTTTTTCACCGAGACGTAAAAATCAATCGTGTTAAATTTGGCAGGTTTCCATTTGAATGAATATTCCCAGGTCATTTTATAGGGTTTAACATACGCGCCAATTTTATTCGACGCGACACCCATATTTGCTGGCGTGAAAATCAACCCATCGGTTTCGTATTCAAAGAGCCCATCATGTTCTTTTTTCAAAATCGCCGCACAACATTGAAAGATGCTCTCGGTCGCAGAGGCGACTTCAAAATGTTTTTTCGTGATTTTTAAAGGCACGGGGGATTTTTCATTGACAATAGAGACCGCATTCATTTTCGCAATAATGGTCTCGAGAATGGGCAAGCGAAAGTTCGTGCTGATGGCGTCGGGGTCTTGCGGGACAAAGCCCTTGGCGCGAATATCTTCGCCTCCCACGTAATAAATATCAAAGGCCGCATACATATTGATGAATTTCTTTTTCTTGTCGTATAAAACGTGCTCACCGTCGAGCAGGGTATTCCACATATCTTTATTTTTGGCCACCGTGCCGGTAAATTGAACCTCCATGCCGGTGCTAATCAAATAGATTTTGCCGGTTGGCGCGATGAAAAGTAATTTGCGGTCGCCGTCGGCCTTATCGGTCACGGTATAATTTTCGCGGATATTGGGGGAAGTGGCATCGGGATTCAGGGGTCCAATATTTTTCAATTCGAGGGTGTAAGAGGAGGGGCCAACAAAATTGGAAGATTCGATGCGCATATTTTCCGTATAGGCCTTGCCCCAGAGTAATTTCATATAGGCTTGCATCATCTGGTCTTGTTCGGGGTAACTGACGGGATAATTGGTTTCTTGGAGACCGCTCAAGACGTATTTAATAACGGGTTTAAACACCTGCGTATTTAATAATTCGGCGGTTGGAAAAGGCGTCCCTAATCCGACCAAACCGTTGAGGCATTCGATTTCAATTTCATATTTTTCAGTGGCGGTAAAGACGCCGGAATCATGAATATTGTATTCGGGTATATAGTCGCGGTTACGTATCTTGGAATTTTTCACAATACTCATATCCACAAGGACGGGTAAGGTCGGGTGACGCAATTTAACGCGATGGAGGTAGCGGAAGATTTTCTTGCGGTCCGCCCATTTTTCTAAAGTGGTACGTACCATGGGCACATTTACATCGAGTTTGCTTTCTTTGGCCAGAGAGATGCGAAAATTGAAATCATTCACATTGACCGAGGTGGGCAGGTCGGTCGATTGGAAAGGGGCTTTTTGAATATAGGTGATACCAGTATCAATCGTATCGAGACTATTGGTTTGACAGTATTTGCGGATATTTTGTAGGCCGTTGATTTCTGTACGCATATTGGATAAACGCGGGCCGCCTGTGCGCGGGTCCATGTACTCATTTTGGATACGCAGTAAATAGACATTTGAATCGACGGTAAACCCACTCGCCAAGAGTTTTTTCATCACATTGTCGTAGTTAATGCGATTGATGGGTTTAATGCCTAGGGTGCCAAATTTGACCTCTAATTCCAATTCTTCGGTGGGGGAGCTTTTGGTGACATTTTTCAAATACAAATGATAAAGGTTGTGTAAATTTTTATCAGTGTTGTTCTTTGCGGTGGCGCTGCGACTTGGCGGGGCTTCGCGCTTAGACTCGGCCATTTTTATAGGCTCGGCTTCGCGCTTAGACTCGGCCATTTTTATAGACTCGGCTTCGCGCTTAGACTCGGCCATTTTTATAGGCTCGGCTTCACCCTTAGGCTCGGCTATACTTTCTGAAACTGGCGTATTGATTATCTTCAATTTTGGCTTAGATACGTTTTTTTTCGTATTATCAGCCATGATGCTTGTATATAAATATTAACGATAATATTTATATCTTTTCAATTTTCTTTTTTATAACCCTTGTATTATTTCTTCATATAATTTTGTTTTGGTTTTCGCTTTGTTTTTCTCTGTTAGGGTTGTAATCTGTAATTTTCCACAAATATCTTGTAATTCTTGCAGTGTATAGGCCGACGCAGCCTTTAAAGGTTTTTGGATGTTTTCAATAAGCCAATATTCCTCTTTTATTTGGGTTAAAAAATCCGTAGGCGGTTCATTGCTGGTCCATTTCAATGAATCTTCTTTTTTCGCATTTTGAATAATAATGCCCTTTTTATTCTCTACTTTGCTTGCTGCTTCGCTTGCTGCTACTTCGTTTGCTGCTGCTACATCGTTTGCTGCTGCTGCTTCGCTTGCTGCTGCTTCGCTTGCTGCTGCTTCGCTTGCTGCTGCTTCGCTTGCTGCTGCTTCGCTTGCTGCTGCTTCGCTTGCTGCTGCTTCGC
>Ga0209086_10001083_pt1 | contig 22300 bp, 13 predicted proteins | sample M_130207_XF_Meta_FD_187312 | JGI IMG/M metagenome (GOLD analysis project Ga0209086, IMG submission 187312) | Freshwater microbial communities from Lake Montjoie, Canada to study carbon cycling - M_130207_XF_MetaG (SPAdes) (version 2) | ecosystem: Environmental > Aquatic > Freshwater > Lake... | reverse complement strand
TCTCCGACGGACCTGTCTTCCGCTTTCGAGCATACGTCGCGTCGAGTCGATGATAATGGACGAGGCGACGCACAGAAGCAGTGAGATTGTTGACCGATCCCGCCTTGCCTATTCTGGCTGAATCGCGGCCCGAATCCGTTCGGCCAGCGATCGCCATTCTTCACGCTGCTCGGCAGTCGCTCGCGGATCGGTTATTGCGTTCTCCAATCGTCTGATGGACTTTCGACGAACGTCGTCTATGGGCATTCCGGCGACACGAAAATCCAAGTCCGGCTCAACGGTTGTTTCCGCAGTCGGTCGCGCCGGACATCGCTTCTCAAATCTTTCAATCCGTGTTCTTGTGGTCATTCAAACGATCCTCCAATGCGATCAATCGTCGTTCCCAACTCAATGATTCTCGGATTCGCAACGCGAAGTCACACACGGCCCGCGATGCCCCCAATCGAACTGCGGGTGGCATCGGCTCCGCCATCAGTGCCGTGAGTGTCGTGACCGCTTGCTCGACGTTGGCCCCCATCTTGCCAGCGACAGCGTCGAGCATCTCGATGCGGAAGCGTTCCACTCGTTCGCGAAACGTGGGATCGTCCAAGCGGCGACGAATCGTCGTCACAGAGCAACCTGCCCGCTGTGCCGCCGTCGTCTGACACTCACCCCGTGCCAGTGCCTCCACGATGACCGCATCCCGATTGTGGCGACTTTTCCCCGCCATGATTCACTCACCTTTCCCGAGCAACAGCCGTCGCACCGCTTCGGCTCGTTCCTCATCCGAGAGCGGCAGCGTGGCGAGCATCTTGAGCGCGGCGGCGTGCCCACGCTTTGCGAGTCTCGTTTGTGTTCAGTATCGTGTCACAGCAACGCAATTCTTTGACATCCCATTCACAGTTTGATTGAGACAATTTCTATGGAGATTCAGGTACTGGCGGACACGCCAAAATTGGTTCGTGTCGCACTTTCAGGTCAGTTGGACACGTTGAGCGTCGGTCAAATAGAGACAAAAATATCAGTACTCATGGCTGGCAAAGGACAAGACGCGATCCTAGACATGTCTGACGTTTCGTTGATCACTTCTCTAGGTGTTGGGATGCTCATCAGCGTTTCCAGAGTGGTCAAGCGAAGGGGCGCGAAGTTTGTACTCCTGAATCTTCAGCCTGCCGTCGCGATGGTTATTGAGTTATGCAGACTGTCGGACCTGCTGGGCGTGGCTAGTGATGAAGCCATTGCGCAATCAATGTTGTCAGCAGAATCAGGCTAGCGAATGAAATCCTTCCTGCCACTTCCTGCGCTCAGCAACAGCCGCACGGCTTCGGCCTTCTCAGCATCCGACAACGGCAGCAGGCTGAGCATCCTGAGCGCGGCGGCGAAGTCCGTCTCGACAGGCTTCGTGGCTCTCACTTCGGCGGTAGCCTCAGCCCCCCCAGCCGAAGCAGCATCCGCCCCCCGTCCCTGTCGCTTTTGGGGACTGCTGGTGCAACCGTTGGTGCAACAAGAATCCGCCGTCGCCGCAACTTCTGACAGGTTCCCACTTGGAACCCTAGACTTGCAGCTTGTCACGCTGGAGGCTGCGGGTTCGAGTCCCGTCGATCTCGTTAAAGATGCAAACATCACAAAAGACCACCGACGTGAAACGTCGGTGGTCTTTTTGTTTTCCGAGTCCAGCTAATTGTCGCCTGCCTCACAACGTCTGCCGAGTTGTGGTGTTCATCGGCATCAGGAACCGATCTCGTACGAGAACAAGTTGGTGGTCACTGCGCCATCGGATTTGGCGATGACGATGCGCGGCCGCATACCCGCTAGCGGTGGTTGTGGGTGTGGGCGCAGTCTGTGCATCGCGGCAGTCGCCTGCTACCATGCCGCCCGAGTTTGGGGCGGCTTTGCTGCCTGAGTCTCGCTCACATCACCCTGCTTTTCGGGGTGACTCTCAATACCGTTCACCGTGCCCTCCGTGACAGAAGGTTTCCTGCACATGGCCTCCGTACTTGCAGCACCTCCAGCGGCTCGCAAGGCCGACCGAAATCCGGTCGCCGCCGAAGTCGCTCCCGCTGACGAAGTCTCCGAAGTTCCAGCCGTACCCCTCGATCCGGCTGAGATGGAAGAATGGCTCGAATCGGTGGATGACATTCTCCATCGACATGGCCCGCAGGCGCTGAGTCAGCTCCTCGCACAGCTTTACTCGCGGGCACAGGCTCAGTCGGTGCCGATCGTGCCGTCGATCACGACTCCTTATGTGAACACGATCCCAGTTGAGGCCGAGCCACCGTTTCCCGGCGACCGAGCCGTCGAGCGGAAGCTGCGCAGCATCATTCGTTGGAACGCGATGGCGATGGTGGCGCGAGCCTATACGACCGGGTCGGGCGTGGGTGGCCACATTGCGACGTTTGCGTCATCGGCCACGTTGGTTGAGATGGGTTTCAACCACTTCTTTCATGCCCGGACGGCCGATCACACCGGCGACATGATCTACTTCCAAGGCCACTCGTCACCGGGGATGTATTCGCGGGCGTTCGTCGAAGGGCGGCTGACTGAAGAAAACCTGGTCAAGTTCCGGCGCGAGCTGCCTCGCGGGACCGGCTTGTCGTCTTACCCGCATCCGTGGCTGATGCCGGACTTCTGGCAGTTCCCGACCGTGTCGATGGGGCTTGGTCCGATCTGCTCGATCTACCACGCCCGGTTCTTGCGCTACCTTGAGCATCGCGGCCTGCTCGACACCTCGAAGTCGCGCGTCTGGGCATTCTTAGGCGACGGCGAGATCGACGAGCCGGAATCACTCGGCCCGATCTCGATGGCGTCGCGTGAGAAGTTGGACAACATCACGTGGGTTGTGAACTGCAACCTGCAACGGCTCGACGGGCCAGTGCGAGGCAACGGGAAGATCATTCCGGAACTCGAAGGGATCTTCCGGGGAGCCGGTTGGAACGTCATCAAGATCATCTGGGCCAGTGACTGGGATCCTCTGCTCGCAGCAGATGACACCGGCATCCTCGTGAAGACGCTCGGTGAAGTCGTCGATGGCCAGTTCCAGAAGTACAGCGTTGAGACGGGCAAGTACGTCCGCGACGACTTCTTTGGTCGTCACCCCGATCTGTTGAAGCTCGTTGAACACTTGAGCGACGATCAACTGCAAAAGCTTCGTCGCGGTGGGCACGATCCGATCAAGGTCTACGCCGCCTTCAACGCCGCCGTGACTCACAAGGGTGCGCCGACGGTCGTGTTGGCTCACACGGTCAAAGGCTTCGGCATGGGCGAAGCGGGCGAAGGTCGCAACACGGCGCATCAGTCGAAGGAAATGAAGGACGCCGCGCTGATTCACTTCCGTAACTCGTTCGATCTCCCAATCAGCGATGAGCAAGCGAAGGCCGCCGAGTTCTACAAGCCCGCCGCCGACAGTCCCGAGATGAAATACCTGCACGAGCAACGGAAGAAGCTCGGCGGTTATCTGCCAGTCCGTGTTCCCACGACGGAACGGCTTACGATCCCCTCGACCGCGCATCTGATCGAAGAGGCAGCGACATCGTCCCGCGCACGGTCCACGACGACGGTCCTTTCCGAAACGATTAAAGCTCTCATCCGAGACGCCAACGTCGGCAAGCGAATTGTCCCGATCATCCCCGATGAGGCTCAGACCTTCGGGATGGAAGCCCTCTTCTCGCAGTTCGGCATCTACTCCAGCAAAGGCCAACTCTACACGCCGGTCGATGCGGGAACAGCCAAGGCATACAAGGAAGAGAAGACCGGTCAAATCCTGATGGAAGGGATCAACGAAGCGGGAGCGATGGCGTCGTTCGTCGCGGCGGGGACGGCCTACGCAAACGTCGGTCTGAACATGATCCCGTTCTACATTTATTACTCGATGTTCGGATTCCAACGTGTCGGCGACCTGATCTGGTTGGCAGGCGACTCGCGCTGCAAGGGCTTCCTTTGCGGAGGAACTTCGGGCCGGACGACCCTCAATGGCGAGGGCCTTCAGCACGAAGATGGTCACAGCCAATTGATGGCTGGGACGGTTCCGAACCTGATCGCATACGATCCCGCTTACGGCTACGAACTGTGCGTCATCGTGCGAGACGGTCTGCGGCGGATGTATGCCGAGGGCGAAGATGTCTTCTACTACCTCTCGGTCTACAACGAGAACTACGTGATGCCCACGATGCCCGCCGGTGTCGAAGAGGGGATCATCAAGGGACTCTATCCGCTCGACCCAACCGTTCCGGCGGCGAAGCGATCCAAGCGAGCACAACTCCTCGGCAGCGGCCCGATCCTGAACGAAGTCCTCCGCGCCCAGAAGCTGCTCGCCGAGAAGTTCAACGTCGAATCGGACGTGTGGTCGGTCACGAGCTACAACGAATTGAAGCGCGATGCCCAATCAACGGCTCGCTGGAACAAGCTCCATCCCGACAAGCAGGCCAAGGTCAGCTACATCGAACAGACGCTGGCGGGAATCAAGGGGCCGTTCATCTCGTCAAGCGACAACGTGCAACTCGTCGCCGAACAGATTCGCCCGTACATGCCCGGCCAGTACGTCGTCTGCGGCACGGACGGCTTCGGTCGCAGTGAGACTCGCGAAGCCCTGCGGCGTCACTTTGAAATCGACGCCGAATGCGTGGCCTATAGCACGCTGGTGGCCCTCGCGAAGGACGGCCAGTTCGACGCGAAGAAGCTGCCGCAGGCATTGAAGGACTTGGGGATCGACTCAGAAAAAGTTGACCCTGCATTCGCCTAAGTAAGACTGCCCCCACCGGGCTTGTCTCGGTGGAATTAGGTTTTTGCACTACTCACGAGTTCATTCCAAGCTGTGTGGCAAACAGGCTGTTCAGCAAAGTAGTACAAAAACCCGCGAGCCACCGAGGCAAGCTCGGCGGGGTCGCTGCTTTCACGATTCAACAGACATGGTGGGCCAAGCCCACTCTACTTGAGAGAGTTCGGACAACATGAGCATCGAATTCAAAGCAGACAACCTCGGCGATGGCGTGAAGAGCGGTGACGTGGCCGCGATCATGGTGGCCGTTGGCGACGTGATCCAAGCGGGTCACATCATCATGGAAATCGAAACCGACAAGGCGGTCCTGCCGCTCCCGTGCGACAAGGCGGGCAAGGTGACGCAGCTCCTCGTCAAGAAGGGCCAGACGATCACGCCGGGTCAGGCCGTGTTGATGCTCGATCCGGTCGCCGCCGGCGTTCCAAGCATGAACGGCGGCGCGAAGTCGTCTGCCACGGCTGCTGTTGCGAGTCCACCAGCGAAGACGACGAACACTGTTGTCGCGACCTCAGCCGCTGCATTGGCCAAAGCCCCGCTTCCCGCTTCGTCAGGCCGCGACCTCCCGCTACCAGCCGGTCCCGCCACCAGACGCCTCGCTCGCGAACTCGGTCTGAATTTGGCGAGCATCAGCGGCTCTGGCTCCGGCGGCCGGATCACGCTCGAAGACGTGGCGCGTGCGGCAGCAGGTTCCGGCGGTGGTAGTGGCCGCGTGGTCGAGCCGCCTCTCCCTGACTTCTCGAAGTACGGCGAAGTCGAACGAGTCGCGTTCAGCAAGCTCCAGAAGACGTCGGCGAACAACCTCAGCCTCGCGTGGCAGGTCATTCCCCACGTCACACAGCACGATTTGTCCGACATCACCGAAACCGAAGCGTTGCGAAAGCGGTTCGTCGAGAACGCAGCCAAAGGCTCGCCCAAGGTGACGATGACGGTGCTGGCCATGAAGGCGGTCGTGGCCTGTCTAAAAGAGTTCCCGAACTTCAATTCGAGCTTCGATTCGGCCAAGGGCGAGATCGTCCAGAAGAAGTACTTCAACATCGGCATCGCGGTCGATACGCCCAACGGTCTGGTCGTCCCCGTCGTGAAGCACGTTGATCAAAAGTCGATCCTCGAACTGGCCGCGGAACTGACCGAACTGGCCACCAAGGCCCGCGATCGCAAGTTGCAACTCGCCGACATGCAGGGCGGCACGTTCACGATCACCAACCTCGGCGGCATCGGCGGAACGAGCTTCACGCCGATCGTCAATTACCCCGAAGTGGCGATCCTCGGCATGTCCCGTAGCCAGAAGCAGCTTCAGTTAGTGGATGGCAACGTCACCGAACGCCTGATGCTCCCGCTCTCCCTCTCCTATGACCACCGCGTCGTCAACGGAGCCGATGCCGCCCGCTTCACCGTCAAACTGTGCAACATGCTGAGCAGCGCGTTCAGCATGTTGATTGGGTGAGTCGCGATTGCGAAGCCTGAACAAGCCGACATGGATTTGCTGACGAGGAAAATCGGCAACGACCTGACTAGACTATCGGCCCGACATGCAGCGGCCTTGGCGCGCGTGTCGGGCTGATTTTGTTTTTCCATTCAAACACGATGCCCTTTGAATTTTGAGATCGAAGCACATGGCAGACTCGCAGACAGAACTTCTCGTACTTGGTGGTGGTCCTGGTGGATATCCGGCGGCTTTTGAAGCGGCGGATCATGGGATGAAGGTGTTGTTGGTGGATGAGGGTGCTCGTCCCGGTGGCGTCTGTTTGAACCGGGGCTGTATTCCGTCGAAGGCTCTGCTGCACATCGCCAAGCTCATCAATGAGTCGCATGAGGCGTCCGAGTGGGGACTGACGTTCAGCTCGCCCAAGATTGATCTCGCCAAAATGCGCGACTTCAAGAATGGCGTGATCACCAAGCTGTCGGGGGGCATCACCGAATTGAGCAAGGTGCGCGGCGTGAAGCTCGTCGCTGCGCGAGGGACGTTCCTCGACGCGAACACCGTCGAACTGAAGCACGCCGACGGCAAGATCGAGCGAGTCTCGTTCGAGAAAGCGATCATCGCGACGGGATCGTCTCCCGCTGTGCCGCCGATGTTTCAGCTTGGCGATCCGCGCGTGATGGACTCGACCGGCGCGTTGGAGTTGGCCGACATCCCCGGCTCGTTGCTCGTGGTCGGTGGCGGATACATCGGTCTCGAAATGGGAACGATCTACGCGGCACTCGGCTCGAAGGTGACGGTTGTCGAACTGACGAGTGGCCTGCTCCCTGGAGCCGATCGCGATCTGGTGCGACCACTCCAGAAGCGGCTCGAAAAACAGTTCGCCGCGCTGCATCTCAACACGAAGGTCGAAGCACTCAAGGCGACGAAGGCCGGGATCGAAGCGACTCTGGCAGGAGAAGGCGTCGCACCGAAGATGACGTTCGACCGGGTCCTCATCTCGATTGGTCGCCGTCCCAACAGCAAGGGCTTCGGTTTGGAAGCGACCGGCGTGGCGGTGGACGAGAAGGGGTTCATCAAGGTCGATCGACAACTCCGTTCCAGCGTTCCGCACATCTTCGCGATCGGCGACATCGCGGGCGAACCGATGCTGGCTCACAAGGCGACGCGCGAGGCCAAGATCGCGGTGGAAGCGATGAACGGCGGCAAGGCCGAGTTCGACAACATCGCGATCCCCGCCGTCGTCTTCACCGATCCCGAGATCGCCTGGTGCGGACTCATGGAACACGAAGCGGCTGCTCGCAACATTGAAGTTAAAGTGGTGAAGTTCCCGTGGGCCGCCTCCGGCCGCGCGACAACGCTGTCGCGCAACGAGGGCCTGACGAAACTCATCATCGACCCGAAGACCGAACGAGTCCTCGGCGTCGGCCTCGTCGGAGTCAACGCGGGTGAAATGATCGCCGAAGCGACTCTCGCCGTGGAAACCGCCGCCGTCGCCCGCGATCTCGCCGAAACCATCCACGCTCATCCAACCCTCAGCGAAACCCTGATGGAAGCGGCTGAAAGTGTCTTCGGTCAGGCGACGCATTCGTACCGACCCAAGCGAAGTTGAGGCGGTGAGATGGCAAAGGAGAAGCACGCTGCCAGCAAGAAGAAAGCCGCTCCTAACAAGTTTGTCTCCGAGGTTGTCTCGTTGCTGGCGGAACTGGGCGAGGTCCGGGCGCGGGCGATGTTTGGTGGGTACGGTCTCTATTGTGGAGCGACGTTCTTCGGGGTGATCGCCTACGAGCGGCTCTTCTTCAAGGTCAATGACGGCTCGCGCGGCGAGTACATCGCGCGAGGAACCGAGCCGTTCTCGCCGTCTCACGGCAAGGCGATGAAGTCGTACTACGAAGTCCCGCGCGAGGTGTTCGAGAACGACGAGGAACTCGTTCGCTGGGCACGGCGGGCGGTTGAGGTGGCTGAAGTCTCTTGAATAGTCGGCACGGGGACAGGACGATGCCCGGCGTCGCTTAGAACCTGTCCATGAGCAACTCCGTGATTCTCAATTGACCGGAAAAGCCCCCCCTCTCCCTAACCCTCTCCCCGCAAAGCCGGGGAGAGGGGACAAAGCGAGCCTGACATTGTTCTTGGACAGACGCTTACCGCTCGTTCCTCACTTCTCTTGCCGAGGTCTTCCCCGTGTCTCCTCATTCTGAACAACCCCGCTTTGCCGTGCTGATTGATGCCGACAACGCACAGGCTTCCGCCATCGTCACGCTGCTCGGCGAAATTGCGAAGTACGGCATCGCCAGCATCAAGCGGGCCTACGGCGACTGGACCACGTCGCGGCTCAACAGTTGGAAAAACATGCTGAACGAGCACGCGATTCAGCCGGTCCAACAGTTCGGATACACCAGCGGCAAGAACTCGACCGACGCGGCCCTCATCATCGACGCGATGGACCTGCTCTACGCGGGGCGACTGAATGGCTTCTGCTTGGTCTCCAGCGACAGCGACTTCACGCGGTTGGCGACGCGGCTGCGTGAATCGGGCATGACGGTGATGGGCTTCGGTGAGAAGAAGACGCCCCGTGCATTCGTCGGGGCGTGTGACAAGTTCGTCTACACCGAGATTCTCGTTACGTCGGATGACTCGACCGAGGCCGCCAGTGCCCCGACCGTCTCCAGGAAGAGCGGCAAGGAACTGCGCAGTGACTCGACCCTCGGCAAGTTGCTGCGAGCTGCAGTGATGTCGTCTGCCGACGAAGACGGTTGGTGCTATGTCGGCCGCATCGGCAGCTACATCGCCAACCAAGCTCCCGACTTCGACCCGCGCAACTACGGGTACTCGAAGCTCAGCCAATTGCTGGCGGCGACGGAAGTCTTCGAGACTCAATCGCGCGCCACCAAGTCGGGCCAGGCCCAAAAGTATTTGAGGCCGATCCAGTCGAAAAAGGTCGCCAAGCCGAAGGCCCGCGCGGACGAGGCGTGATGTCGCGCGAAATGGCTCATCAACATTTTCGCCTGCTCTTCATCCGTGCCCCGGCTTTGCCATCCGTGCTAAGGAACGGGGCCGCAATCACTTCCCGAGTGTGCCTGGGGTCGGCGCTTCGCGGCCCCCAGCGAAGCGGGTTTCACACCCAATCTGGGGGCGGCGAAGCGCCGACCCCAGCCACACAAGTTTGAGTTCGGGAAGTGATTGCGGCCCGCTCCTTAGCACGGATAACAAAGCCGGGGCACGGATGAGGAATTCAAATCGACGGGATCGATTCGGGGCCGACTCCAGCGCGAACTCAAACACATTCACTCACGATCTCCAAGGACCGACGTTCGATGCGCCGATTGATTTGCTGCTCGCTCTTGTTGCTGGCCACTGTGGTCTCGCGCCCGATTGAACTTCCCGCACAAGACGCTGTCAGCACGAGGCCCAAGCCGCTGAAGGCACTGCTGATTCTGGGAGGCTGCTGTCACGACTATGCGAAGCAGAAGGACATCCTCAAACGCGGGATCGAAGCGCGCGTGATGGCCGAGGTGACGATCGTCTACTCAGCCGACAAGAGCACCAAGGCGCGGTTCGACATCTACGACAATCCCGACTGGGCCAAGGGCTACGACGTGGTCATTCACGACGAATGCTCGGCCGATGTGACGGAGCAGCCGTATGTCCGGAACATCCTGAACGCCCACAAGAACGGTGTTCCGGCGATCAACCTGCACTGCGCGATGCACAGCTACCGGACGGGGACCGACGATTGGTTCCAGTTCATCGGGTTGCAGTCGTCCGGACACGGGCCACAGAAGCCGATCGACATCGCGTTCGTCGCGCCCGAGCATCCGGTCGTGAAGGGTTTTGGTGGTGCAGAGAAACCAGTGGGAAAACAAGAACCCCTCACCCCCGGCCCCTCTCCCCGCAAAGCCGGAGCGAGGGGTGAGGGCGAAGTCGGTCCGTTTGCGAAGCGGTTGGAGAATTGGACGACCATCAACGAGGAGCTGTACAACAACCTCAAGCTGTTCGACACCGCGAGGCCGATCGCGCGGGGGACGCAGGATGTCGGCAACAAGGTTGATGACTTCATCGTCGCGTGGGTGAATGAGTACGGACCGAAGAAGACGCGCGTCTTCTGTACGACGCTCGGACATAACAACGAGACGGTCGGAGACCCTCGGTATCTCGACATGCTCTGTCGTGCGCTGCTCTGGTCGTGCGACAAGACTTCGCCCGAGTACCAGCAGGCGTTCGCGGTCCCCAAGAAAGAACTGGTGCCGGTCAACGCGGCGAAGGGAAAGAAGGCGACGGCTTCGGCGTCACAAGACGGTCATCCGCCCGAACACGCTATCGACGGGAACGAATCGACGCGATGGTGTTCGCCGAACAACGATGCCGGTCAGTGGTGGCAGGTTGATTTGGGGGACGCTCAGGAACTGACGGGCGTCGCCGTGCAATGGGAAGCGGACGACACGAACTACCGCTACAAGGTCGAAGGTTCTCGTGATGGCCAAGCGTGGTCGATGCTGTCGGACCAGACGAAGAGCGAGTCGCGCGAGCAGACTCAGACGTTGAAGTTCGCGGCGAAGGACGTGCGGTACGTTCGTCTCACCACGACGCAGCTTACTCCCGGACATTGGGGCAGCTTTTTCGAGTTTGAAGTTCACGGGACGAAGTTCGAGGAACGAACGGTCACGGGCGGCGGCGATCTCAAGCCACGCAGCATCAGAGGGACGGGGCTGCTCAGCGGGATCAAGGCTCCGCCCGGCTTTGAGGTTTCTTTGTTCGCCGCACCGCCCGACGTGAGTTATCCGGTCTGTCTCGCCTCGTCGCCGGATGGCACGGTCTACGTCGGCATCGACGAGAACGGGTCGCTCGACCGCAAGGAAGGTCGCGGCAAGATCGTCCGCTGCCGAGACACCGATGGCGACGGCAAGGCCGACGAGTTCAAGACGTTCGCCATGATCGACAGCCCGCGCGGGATCGTGGTCCAAAGTAGCCCTGTCGCTCCGCGACAGGAAAGCCGAACGTCGCGCGCCCCCCGACGCGAGAACGATCCCGAAGGCAGGCCCGATGATTCCTCGGCTCTCCTGTCACGGAGTGACCGGGCTACTTTGAAGACGACACTCATCGTCCTTGCCCCGCCGAATCTCGTGGCCCTGCATGACGACAACCGCGACGGCGTGAGCGACCGCACCGAAACGCTCGTCAAAGGGATCGGCTTCGATCTCAAGTTTCGCGGAGCCGATCACACGACGAACGGGATTCAAGTCGGCATCGACGGGTGGATCTATGTCGCGGTCGGAGACTACGGCTTCATCAAGGCGACCGGTTCGGACGGGAAAGAGCTGGCGTATCGCGGCGGTGGGATTGTGCGTTGTCGGCCGGATGGCTCCGAGTTGGAAGTCGTCTCGCGCGGGCAGCGGAACATTTACGACGTGGCCATCAGCCCGGAACTCGACCTCTTCACGCGCGACAACACCAACGATGGGGGTGGCTGGAACGTGCGACTCAGTCACGTCCCGCATAGTGGGCAGATGGGCTACCCGTCGCTGTTCATCAACTTCCCGGATGAGATCATTCCACCGATGGCCGACTACGGCGGTGGCTCGCCGTGCGGATCACTCTTCATCGACGAGCCGACTCTGCCCGAAGGACTTGGTCAGTCGCTCTACACTTGCGATTGGGGCCGCAGCATCGTCTACCGGCATCCGCTGACGAAGACCGGTGCGAGCTTCACCGCCGAGCAAGAGCCGTTCGTGGAGCTGCCGCGTCCAACTGACATGGACATCGACGCAAACGGCAACATCTACATCAGCAGTTGGCGCGATGGCGGCTTCAACTTCAGCAAGCCCGAGGTCGGGTATGTGGTGCTGGTGAGGCCAGTCGCCCAAGGTAGCCCTGTCGCTCCGCGACAGGAAGCGGGAACGTCACGCGACTCGCAACGTCACGCGGGTTCTGAAAATCAAGCCGATGGTTCATCAAGCCTCCTGTCGCGGAGCGACAGGGCTACCTTGGGAGAAACCTCGCAACTGCTTCGCCAACTCGCATCGTCGAGCCACACGATACGGCTGACTGCGCAGCGCGACATTCTGTCGCGGGGCCAGTCGTCCGAGTTGGTGAGTGGCCTCGAACAGCTTGTCGCGTCGAACTCATCGACCGCAGTGCGTGTCGCGGCGATCTTCACGCTCAAACAGTTGATCGGTGAGAAGTCTCACACCACGCTCGCGAAGTTGGCGCAGGACGCGACTGTCCGCGAACACGCTTTGCGAGCGATGGCCGACCGGACCACGCAACTTGCGAACACGTCCGCGCAGCCGTTCGTTGACGCATTGTCGGATGCGAACCCTCGCGTGCGGTTGCAGGCGGTGCGGGGACTCGGACGGTTCAGCAAGTTGCCTCGCGAGGTCGAAGAGAAAATGTTGCCGCTCACGGTCGATCGCGATCCGGTGGTGGCGCACGTGGCAATCGACAGCCTCGTGCAATTGAACGCGGGGAAAGTTTGTCTGGCCGCACTCGATTCCGCGCCGGTCGAACAGCGGATCGGTGTCGTCCGCGTGTTGCAGCGTCTGCACGATCCGGTTGTCGTGACCGGACTTCTCGACTGGCTGAACCGTCCGCTCGTTCCAAAGCCCGCCGGTCCGACCGGACGGGTCATCGCATACGGTCTGACTCGGCAACTGGTGCTCGCCACACTCTGCCGCCTCCATTCGCGCGAAGGGGAATACACCGGCGACTGGTGGAGTACACGACCCGACACGACCGGCCCGTACTACAAAGCCGTCTCGTGGCCTGAGAGCGAGCGGATCGCGAAGGCTCTGCAAACGGAGTTGACCACAGGCGACGTGAGCATCGTCAAAGGGCTGCTCGTTCAGTTGAAGCGGCACAAGATTGAGTTGCCCGGCACGACGGAACGGATCGTGGCACTGGCTCATGCCGACAAGACATTTTTCGCGACGGCGGTCGAGTTACTCGCGCCGGGCAGTTCGCCGCTGTCGGGCGATGCCGCGCGGTTGCTGGAAGTCGCGGCGACTTTGAACAAGTCCGATGTGACTCTGCGAGCGAAAGCCCTGCGCGGCTTGCAGCGTCGCGCGAATCACCCCGAAGTTTGGGAAACCGCGCTGCGCACGTTTGCCGAAATCACCGCCGATGAGCAGGACTCGGAAGCCGTTGCCGTGTGGAACGACTTCATCCGCGAACCGGCTTTCGCAAAGCATGTCGCGAAGCTCGGTGAGATGATTGAGTCGCCGAACATTCTCACCTCCGCCGCTGGCGAGCCGCTGCTGCGCGAGTACTTCTACGCGATCCTCGTTCAAGTGACGGACAATCCGCGCGGCGAGAAAGTCGATCGCGACGCGGCCCTCAAACTTGTCGAGCGAGCGTGGTCGCAACCGGAACTCGCCGTGAGCCTGCTCCGCGCGATCGGCCGCTCGAACGCCGAGTCACAGTCGCTGCAGGTCGTCAATCTGATGAAGTCGGAGAACGCGGGCATCCGCGACGCCGCGAAATGGGCCGCTGCCAAGTTGGAACTCGACAAAGAACCGCCTGTCGATCCGAACAAGCCGCTGCTCGCCAAGCTGTCGCTGCCGGAAGCAATTGCTCAAACGGCCTCGATCAAAGGTGACGACAAGTACGGCAAGAAACTGTTCGCGAGACAGGGTTGCAGCGCGTGCCACACGGTCTCGCAAAACGAACCGCTCAAGGGGCCGCTGCTGCTCGACATCGCCAAGCGGTACAAGCGGGAAGAGTTGATCGAGTCGATCCTCAAGCCGAGTGCCAAGATCGCGCAGGGTTTCGAGTCGCAGTTCTTCGTGACCGATGCGGGCAAAGTTCACGACGGTTTCGTCGTGCGAGAATCGGGCGACGAAATTGAACTCCGCAACGTGGCCGGTCTGGCCACGATCCTCAAGAAAACCGAGATCGACGAACGAGGCAAACGCGATGTCTCGATCATGCCGCTCGGCCTGACCGACAAGCTGAACGTCGAGCAACTCGCGGCAATGTTGGCTTACTTGGAGAGCTTGAAGGGGAAGTAGACCGGGCCTCAAAGTTGGTCGTGTTGTCAGCGGATGGTTGTCAGTGGTGCAGTGCCATCGCCATTTGAATCTGGGTGATTGGGTGCCACGGTCACGGAGCTTCGACGTGGCCGTGAAATAGGGGGAACGCATTCACGTTCTTACACGGCCACGTCGAAGCTCCGTGACCGTGGCACCCCAAATTGAATGAGGCGATGGCGCTGTTCAGTGGTGCCGTTCAGCATGAACTTGAATCTGCATGTGGCTCGGAAAGGATTTGCGAAATCCCATGAACTCCAAATGGAAGACGCTGCGGTTTTGGGGCGTGCTGCTGGGCGTGTTCATTGCGCTGTACCAAATGAATCGCGGTGGCGGCATTCGGACAGTGCCGTTCAAAGGCTTTTCAAACTCCGTGATGACCGGGAGCGTTCGGTCGGTTGAGATCGATGGAAACCGGATTCGTTTTCAATTGGATGGGTCGAGTCGGTCGGAGACGGTCGGTGTCCTGAGCGAAGCGTTGAATGATCGGTTATCGGAGTTGGGGATTGAACCGCAGTACGGGGCGTTCAAAGATGGCATCGGGTCGATCATCGTGTATGTCGTCGCCGCGGTGCTGTTGATCGCCGCGTTGATCTGGTTCTTGAAGAAGATGAGCGGTGGGGCGGGAGGCTTCAATTTGCTCGAACTGAGCAAGAGCCGCGCGAAGCTGGTCGGGGCGGAAGCCAAGATCACGTTTGCGGATGTGGGGGGCTGTCAGGAAGCGAAGGAACTGTTTGGCGATGTCGTCGATTTCCTGAAGGCCCCGGAGCGATGGTCTAAAGCGGGTGTGCGGTTGCCGCGCGGCATCTTGCTGGAAGGTCCGCCCGGTTCGGGGAAAACGTACCTCGCGCGGGCCGTGGCGGGTGAAACCGGTGCGCAGTTCTATGTCGTGGCGGCGTCCGAGTTCGTGCAACTCTTCGTTGGTGTTGGTGCCGCGCGCGTGCGAGACATGTTTGAAACCGCGACCAAGAATTCACCGGCGGTGATCTTCATCGACGAGATCGATGCGATCGGTCGTCGTCGTGGATCGGGTCTCGGCGGAAGTCACGACGAACGAGAGCAGACGCTGAATCAGTTGCTCGTCTGCTTGGATGGCTTCCAGCAGCAGCCGCGCATCGTGGTGATCGCGGCGACGAATCGTCCCGACATTTTGGATCAAGCATTACTGCGGCCGGGACGCTTCGATCGACGGATCAAGATGCCGGAACTGACGCACGCGGATCGAATCGAGATTCTGAAGATTCACACGAAGGACAAGCCGCTCGACCGGGACGTGTCGCTCGATGAAGTGGCCGGTTGGACGGAAGGACAGCACGGCGCGGACCTCGAAAGCCTCACCAACGAAGCGGCACTGCTGGCCGTGCGGCGGGCGCGGCAGCAGTCGGCGGAGTTGGCCGTCACGCGAGCAGACTTCCGCCAGGCGCTCCGTCCGCGCGAGTCGCAAAACCGGTTGTTCGATCGGCTCGATGCGGTGTTGATCGAGTCCACCTCGCAACTCGCAGAACCGACCGGTCGCGCGGTGGTGAGGCTCCATCTGAAAGACTACCCGCCGATGGAGGGAGACGTGCTGTGGGTCGATGCCACGTTCATCAAGCTGCGACCGAGTGGCAGCGAGACGGCGGTGCTGGTTCCCAAAGCTCAGGTCCAGCGACTGGAAGCGATCTCGGGAACGGAGGCGGTCTCGCGCGATGATGTGTCGGCGGACAAGTGGGCCGGACGACGAACGGACTTGGCGTGAGCATTCCGTTGGCTGCAACCAAAGTGGCCTTCATCGCTCCGCGTGAAGACAGCCGTAGTCGAGTAGACTTGGCTTCGAGCGACCAGCGCCGAACTCGCGCACGGCTGTCTTCACGCGGAGCGATGAAGGCCACTTTGAAATGATCTCGAAAGATCGCAAGCCGACAACATGTTGACATCGAGTAGTACAAATCACTGGAAAGACCATTGTGGACGTAAATGATCTGATTGAGCGGTTGATGATGTTCATCCCGTTCCTGTTGTCACTGACTGTTCACGAATGGGCGCATGCGTGGACCGCATGGAAGCTGGGGGATGACACGGCTAAGTTGCTCGGGCGACTCTCACTGAACCCGCTCGTTCACATGGACCCGATCGGGACGTTCTTGTTGCCGCTGATGGGCGTGCCGTTTGGTTGGGCCAAGCCGGTGCCGGTCAACCCGCTGCGGTTCCGTCCCGGGGTGAGCCTGCGCGGAGGGATGCTGCTCGTGGCGGCGGCCGGCCCGATCTCAAACGCTCTCATCGCGACCAGTGCGTTTCTCGCCTTCAAGCTGCTGACACAGCCGCAGTTCGTTGGACTGCTCCCGCAACTCGGGCCGGTCCCGTTTCTGTTGATCATGCTGATCCAGGTCAACGTCGTGCTGTGCGTGTTCAATCTATTCCCGATTCCGCCATTGGACGGAAGCAAGATCATCGACGGCGTGATCCCCGACAGCCTGCGTCCCGCGTGGAACCAGTACTGCTCACTGGGACCAATACTGCTGATCGGCCTCATCCTGCTGCCGCAACTGACCGGCTTCAATCCGATCGGCGAGGCGGTTGGATTTGTGATGAGGCTGCTGTTCATAGGCGGATGAGGTGACAACGCACACCAACCCGCAGCGTGAGCAAGGACGAATGATTCGTTCGGATGTTCCTCCCCATGAATCGCCTCTGGGGATGCTCGCCCTTGCTCACGCTGCGGGTTGGTGCAGGCCCGCGATCAGATCGAGACGGCGAGGCTCATGATCGACTCTTCCGTCCAGTCGCTGGCCGGGCGGATTTCCTTGAGCTGGCCTCGGGCCATCACGCCGACGCGATCGCAGACCGCAAGCAATTCGGTCAGGTACGAGCTGACGAAAATGATCGCCTTTCCCTCGGCCGCCAGTTCGCCCATGAGTCGATAGATTTCGGCCTTGGTCCCCACGTCGATGCCGCGCGTCGGTTCGTCGAGCAACAGGATGTCGGCCTGCTGGTGCAGCACGCGTGCGATGGCGACCTTCTGCTGGTTGCCCCCTGAGAGCTGGCCAATCGTTTGCTCGGGCGAGTTCGCTTTGACTTGGAGTCGCTTCATCCAGCGCACGACCTCTTCACGGCGGCGAGCCAGATCGAGAATGCCTCCGCGCGAGTACGGTTCGAGTCGGCTGTAGGTCATGTTGTCCGCGATGTTGCGCGTCTGCGCGAGGCCCTCGGTCTTGCGGTCCTCGGAGACAAGTCCAAGTCCCGCGCGGATGCGACCGCGCGTCGAGCGGGATAGTTCTCTAGTCCTCTCGTAGCGGACGCTGCCAGCACCCAAACCGACGCTGGCAGCGTCCGCCACGACCGTGATCGCTGCGCCGGTCTTGAGAGTGGGGTGGGCTTTCCACGTCGAACCCTCTCGGTTCCCCAAGTCTGTTCGATTCGAGGCGATCAACACTTCGCCATTAGTCACGGGATCGAGGCCGAAGAGACATCGCAACGTCTCGGTGCGCCCGGCTCCAATCAGTCCGGCCAGCCCGAGAATCTCACCGCGTCGCAGTTTCAAAGTCACATCACGGGGAGACCGTTCACCGGTAAGGCCCTCGAGCGACAGCACCACTGCGCCCGGTGTGTGAGCGACAGTGGGAAAGAGGTCCGCTACGCCACGGCCGACCATCAGCGAGACGATCTGCGTGTCGGTCGTTCCCGCCAGCTCGCCCTGTCCGACGGAACGGCCATCGCGCAGCACCGAGTAACAGTCGCAGACCTGCCTGATCTCTTCGAGGAAGTGGCTGATGTAGACAATCCCCAACCCGGAGTCGCGCAGTTTGCGAATGACTGCGAAGAGGTGATCGACATCCTGTCGCGTGAGCGAGCTGGTTGGCTCATCGAACACGATGACCTTCGATTCGGAGACCAAGGCCCGCGCGATCTCGACCAGTTGCTGCACGGCAATCGGCAAGTCGCCGACGCGCGTCTCGGACCGGAGATGCGGATGACCGAGCAGATCGAGAGCTTGCCTCACGCGAACTCGCTGCGCCGCGCGATCGACCGGAATGAACGGTCCCAGCCAGCGTGACAGTCGCGATGAACCGACTCGCCGCGCCTCTTGCCCAAGCATGATGTTGTCCTCGACCGACAGGTCCGGCGCGAGGTTCAACTCCTGATAGATCATGCTCACACCCGCCAGTCGCGCGCCGTGCGGACCACTCGGCGCATAAGGCCGTCCCGCCAGCAACATGCTCCCCGAGTCCGGCCCATGCGCCCCGCTGAGCACCTTCATCAGTGTGCTCTTGCCCGCGCCGTTCTCACCGATGAGCGCGAGTACTCGCCCGGCAGGAACACTCAACGAAACATCTGCCAGCGCCTGAGTCGCCCCAAAGCGTTTTGAGATGCCGGTCATGGTGAGCAGGTCGGACATGAGAGATGCCTACTCGAACCGTTCGGGGCTGAGGAGTTTGTTCATCTCGGGGGACTTCATGTTGTCGGGGGTGGCGACGAATTCGCCGGTGCTGATTCGCTTGTCGATCGTTTCACCGCGAATTTTTTTCACGACGGCGATGATCGACTGGTAGCCCATCTGCACGGGGTCTTGCAGGACGATGCCGTGGCAGGTGCCCGCTTCCATCGCGCGGATCAGTTCTTCGCTCGAATCGAAGGCGATGAACTTCACCTTGGTCCCGAGTTCGGTCTCTTTCAGCGCGCCGAGGACTCCCGCCGCGTTCGGTTCGCAGACTGCGAAGATGCCGCTGACTTCGTCCTTGTACTTGTTGAGAACTTCGATCGCCTTGGTCAGCGAATCCTCTTGAGTCGTTCCGGCGTACTGGTCGGACGAGAGGACTTTGATCTCGGGGAAGTCTTTCTTGAGAGTGTCGAGGAAGCCTTCTTCGCGCTGTTCGGTGCTTTCGCTCCCTTGGTTGTAGCGGAGCATGACGACACCACCCTTGCCGCCGAGAGCCTCGCCCATTTGCTTGCCCGCCAGTTGGCCACCCCTGTAGTTGTCGGTGGCGACGTAGCTGACGATCTTCGATTCATCTTGCAGGGCGCTGTCGAAGATGACGACGGGGACACCCGCTTCGACCGCTTCGTGGACCGGCCCGATGAGCGCTTGCTTGTCGAGTGGTGCGACACAGATGCCATCGACCTTCTTCGTCACGAAATCCTGCACCACGCTGATCTGGCCGTCGCGGTCGTTCTCCAGGAGCGGTCCCTTCCAGAGAATCTCGACGTTGCCGAGTTCCTTCGCAGCCAGCTCGGCTCCCGCGTGAACCGACTTCCAAAAGACGTGCGTCGTCCCTTTGGGGATGACCGCGATGCGAAGCTTCTTCTCGGTCGAACCGCTCCCCACTCTAGCGCCTCCACCCTGCGAGCCACTCGGTTTTGTCGCCGTCTGTTTTTGAGTCGCACCGCTGTCGCAGCCGATCAGCAACGAGAGCGCCAGCATCAGTCCGAAAGTACGTCGCAGCATTTGAATCTCCTACAGATGTCGCTTTGAAAATGAAGGGGCACGTCAGGGCGGGGATCGTACCGGCGAGCGGAAGTTGCGGCCAATGTGTTGACGCATCTGCTCTCCCCGTCGATGGACGGTTTTGAAGTGAGGTCACTTCTCGATGGCCAGCCCGGCTTCTTTCCAACCGCGGAAGCCGCCGTCCATGCTGATGACGTTGGTGTAGCCCATCTTTTGAAGATTGTCCGCCGCGAGTGCCGAACGAAAACCGCCTCCGCAGTAGAGCACCATCTCGGTGTCAGGGTTAGGGACGAGGGACTCGATGTCTCGCTCGATGATCCCTTTGCCGAGTGACTTTGCACCGGGCAAGTGCCCGGCAGCGAACTCGCTCTCTTCACGCACGTCGAACAACAGAAACGACTCGCCGCGCGTGTGCCGATCGCGGATGTCGTTCACCGTGCATTCACGGATGTTGACGCGAACGGCGTCAACGATTTGAAGAAAGCGAGGGGCATGATGAGCCATGAGGGATCCTTCTGAAAGTGTTGAATGAATGGGGTGCCAGAAACATCGCGCTGAATGAGATTAGCGGCGTGTCGGATTGGACGGAACGGAACAGCAGCTCTCGTCGCGTGTCTGCAACGCAATCGCGGTTCACTACCTGTCTTGTTGAAGTGGAAGGGCGACCGGCAACAAATGGTTTACCCATAGACACTAACCCGAAGTGTGAACGAGGGCAGGGTTGATCGACATCCTTGCGGTTGGTGTCGGTAAGACAAGTCTTGCCGGCTGCTTATTGACTCACGTCACGGAAGTCGCAGCGTTCGGTATTCCACGCGATGGGTTTGATGGTGCCCGGTTCTCGTCCACCGATTGATTGCATACTGAGCAATGGCAACGGGGACGCAACATTCCGTCAACGCGGCGGGGTCTATTCGGATATTGGAAGGCGTTGCGAATCTGATCGACAGACTGACGTGATGAGCCCAGCGAATGGCTCTACAGGAGAGGGCATAAGTTCGTTTCAAGCGACTCGGTAAACGCCCTTCGGGTAGTCGCACTACGTGGTGAAAAGAACCATTGAATCAAGACGCCTCCTTCGGTTCACCGTCACAGAAGGGCACGCGAAATGCCAATGAGCTGAGCCGCGTACGGCTCGTACTTCACGGGCTGTTGCGATGGTTTGCCTAGGCCTTCCGTTCATTGCAATTGGCGGAAGTCCGGCTTTGAGGAGAGGTCACATGCTACGAACACGGCGTCGGGGATTTACATTGATCGAATTGTTGGTGGTGATTGCGATCATCGCCGTTCTGATTGCTCTGCTGTTACCAGCGGTCCAACAGGCTCGTGAAGCGGCACGCCGGACGATGTGCAAGAACAATCTCAAGCAACTGGGTCTGGCATTGCACGGCTACCATGACACCATGTTGGTACTGCCTCCAGCACACATCGGTCGCTGTACCACGCCGCGACTGAACGCCACAGGGCTGACGATGCTGTTGCCCTATATCGATCAGGGTGCGATCTACGGTCAGTACAACTCAAACGGGTCAGCGACGACTTTCGTCAGCACGGGCGGGGCGGCCGTGGCAGATGATCCAACGACGAATGGTAATGCGGCTCTGATCAAGACGGTTCTTCAGGCGTTCCTGTGTCCATCAGACAGTGCCAACCCTGCCATCGCTGCGACGGGATCGAACTATGGCATCTCGTCCACAAACAGCGGACGCGGGGGAGCCAAGACGAACTACGACTTCATCACCTACGGCTCGGCGTACATCAGCACCTGTGAAGACTGGGGAAGCACAGCCAGCAGCGTGCGTCGCATGTTTGGCGACAACAGCCGCTGCACGCTGACTGATGTCAAAGATGGAACCAGCAACACGGTGATGATGGGTGAGACGACAAGGGACGTCTACAACGGCGGAACGAATGCGTGGGGCTATCGCGGATGGGTCATGGTTGGACTCGATTTAGCGGCCTATCCCATCAATCAGTGGACGTACTTTTCCGTTCCGCCGGTGGTCAACCCGCCGGGAAAGTTGGCGAGTTGGGCCTACTCTGGAAGCCTTCACACAGGCGGTGCCCATTACTTGCTTGCCGATGGTTCCGTCCGCTTCATCAGCGAAAACATCGACACTGTGACGCGCCAACGGCTGGCCTACATGTCCGACGGACAGGTGGTCGGTGAATTCTAAATTACACGAGGCCGTGCTCGATTAAGTGGAAGGCACCTCGTTGCGACCACTAGACAGTTTGCAGAGTTCCCAAACCAGCAAATGGCGAGTCGGTTCGATCTATCTTTCGGTAAGCCTATTTTTCAGGAGATGACTGTGATGCTACGTGTCTGTATGTGCCTTGGAATCGTTGGAGGAATGATCGGTTGCGGGAGTAGCGTGCCTTCGAAGCCCGCTCTCAAGACCGCTCCTGCGGTTGGGATGGTGACGCTGAGCGGAGCACCTTTGGCATTTGCCTCGGTGACGTTCGTCCCGCGAAGCCAGAAGAATGGAATTGAAAGTGTGGGAATCACAGACGAGCAGGGTCGCTTCGCCATGAAGCAGGTACGCGGTCAGGTCGGAGTTCCACCAGGTGAATACACGGTCGTTATCAACCGCTACATCAAAAGTGATGGAACGCCTGTGAGCTTGGACGGAGGGGAACCTCCCGCCAATCTCGGAGCGGTGGAGTCATTGCCGCCGAAGTTC
>Ga0209086_10001081_pt1 | contig 22305 bp, 13 predicted proteins | sample M_130207_XF_Meta_FD_187312 | JGI IMG/M metagenome (GOLD analysis project Ga0209086, IMG submission 187312) | Freshwater microbial communities from Lake Montjoie, Canada to study carbon cycling - M_130207_XF_MetaG (SPAdes) (version 2) | ecosystem: Environmental > Aquatic > Freshwater > Lake... | reverse complement strand
GGATTGGGTCGCGCTGGATAACTACAATCGCCTGTCAAATCCATGGGGAGATTTTTCGGATCGAGGGACCAACACAATTGCCCAGTTGATCAGCCTTGCGCCGGGCAAGCCCATCATGGTGGCCGAAACCGGTTGCAACCAAAATACCAACTACAATAAGAGCCAGTGGTTTCTAAATGCGCTGACTAATTATCTGCCGGCGGTGCAGCCGCGCATCAAGGCGTGGGTGTATTTCAACGCCACCAATGCCAATGACGGCAATGACTGGGTGATCACGGATCCGACCAATGCGGTTGTCGGCTACCAGCAAGGCATCAGCCTGTCCTATTACGACACCAATCGGTATGGGTCGATTTCCAGTTATCCGATTCAGCCGTTGCTCAATGACGCCATGCCGACGGACACGATGCCGCCGTTCGTCTCCATCGTCAGTCCCGCGACGGACCAGGTGACCAACGGCACGGTGGTAAAAGTTCTCGCCGCCGCCTCCGACAAATCCGGCGTCAGCAACGTGGTATTTTCCGTGAATGGCGTGGCGCAACAGACCAACAAAACCGCGCCGTATCAATTTAATTGGACCGTGCCCGTTCACGGCGTGATGACCTACACCCTTACCGCGACGGCATATGATTTATTGGGCAATAACGCCGTCAGCACCATCCTAGTCGCTTCACAGAACTTCGGGACGGTGACGCTCACCAATTCGGATGCCACGAACACTTCCTCTTTCAACACCGCGGGCAAATGGGACAGCGGTCAGCCGCCGACGGTGGGCTATAGTTATCTGGTCGGCGGCACCAACATTCTGCGCACACCGACGAATAACAGTCCGTATGTTTTTGCCGGTGACTCTTTGACCGTGGCCGGCGCGTTTTATTTCAAGGAGACCAATGTGATTACCGTTGACGACCTGGAGCTGACGAACGGGCTAGTGGCAAACTTTAACGCCGGCGGCAATCCCAATACCGGACGCCTCAATGGCAATATCAATGTGATCACCAATGCCACCATTGACGCCGGTGGCAACAACGGCGGCATCACGGGGATGCAAATCCTCGCCCCTATCAGCGGCAACGGCGGGTTGACATTCATCCGGCCAAACGCGGTGACCTTGAGCGGCACGAACCCCTACAATGGCCCGGTGATGGTGGCCGGCACGACTCTGATTTTGGACGGCACGGCGGCGCTGACGCCTTCCAGCCTCACGCTTTCGAACTATGTTTCCGGCGGAACCGGCTACAACAGCGTCACCAATCTCGTGCTCGCCGGCGGCAGCCTCAATGTGGGCAGCGACTCGACTGGCGTGCTGCGCGTTGGCTATCGCAATACGCCGGGAACGAACTGCATCGCGGTTCTCGATGTCTCCTCGCAATCCAACTTCAACGTCAACGTGGGCGAGTTCAGTGTTGGCAACAATCTCAACAGTGATAGCTTCACCACGGTGGGTTCCGTATATCTGGCCACGAACAACAACGTCACGGCGACGAGTGTGCTAATCGGCTACAGCGGCGCCAGCGGCGCCAGTGCCAGCAATTTCATGACGCTCGGCGGCGGCAGTAATTATTTCAATACGCCCATCATGGCCGTGGGCGGGCAAAAGGTGAGCGGGCAATTGAGTCTGCCCACGGGCGGCATCTTTCGATTTGACAACGGGGGCCTGCCAGCCGACCTGACTCTCGGCGGCCAAAATCTCAGCACCGCCTCCACTTGCGGCGGCGTAGCGGATTTCAGCGGCGGAACTTTCATTGCCTCGATCGGCACATTGACGCTCGGCCAGAAAAGCGGCGGCAGTTCTGGCGGTGCCAACGGCACCTTGACGATGGGCAATAGTTCCGCGAATAACGTGAATGTCAATTCGGTGGTCATTGGCAGCCTCGCGGGTGCGACCAGCGGTTCACCTGTGGCGCAAGGCACCTTAACCTTCAACGGCGGGAATTTACTGGTGAACAGCAACGTGACCCTCGCCAGTTTCAGCGGCAGCTTTGGTTCAGCGAGCGGAACCCTGAATATCAATGGCGGAACCTTCTCAGTGGCAGGCAGTGTCACGGACGGCGGCGGTGCAACCGCACTCAGCGTGAACGGCGGGCTGCTGGATTTGAAACCGGCGGGCGATGCGGGTGCCGGCAGCATCACGGTGGATTCGTTGCTGCTCAATGGCGTCATCACCAACGCGCTCAACGTGACCGTCTCAAAATTTTCGGGCAATGGCACCATTGCCAGTCAAACCGGGGTGACCACGGTGACCGGTTCGACGACGCCCGGCGGCAGCAACAACATTGGCGTCTTGACAGCTGGAGCGCTGGTTCTTTCCGGAACGACCCTGATAGAACTGAACCGGACCAACGCATCGAATGCAGACCGACTCGCCGCCAGCTCGATTGCGTGTGGCGGCTCCCTGACGGTGACGAATCTGGGCGGCACGCTGCTCGCGGGCGATTCCTTTCAAATATTTTCCGGCGCGATCAGCGGCGTGTTTGCGGCTACAAACTTGCCGGCGCTGTCCTCCACAAACCTGCATTGGGATATTTCGCTGCTGGCGAGCCAGGGCGTTCTTAAGGTGGCCGCTACTACCGCTCTTAAGCCAACCATTACGGCCCCGATTATCAGCGGAACGAATTTCAGCCTGCAGGTGACGGCTTCGCAGGCCGGATTTAATTATGTGCTCCAGGGGACAACCACGCTCGCTCCTCCCATATGGAAAGGTTTACAAACGAACGCCGGCACCGGTGGGACGCTGAATTATTTTTTCCCGCTCTCACCGGTCAACCCGCAGCAATTTTTTCGCATTGGCGTCGATTAAAACATAAAACTAAACGGGGGCTGAACCGAGCGGGTGGTTATTTTCGAACCAAAAGATTGCAATCCGTAGGGCTTATTCAACACTCTTCCGAACAGCCGCTGCCAGATGAATTTGCGCTCACCAGAATTTTTCTTTGGAAACCTGCAAGGTTTCCCGGGCGATAAGCTTTGGCGTGTCCTATTAGTCATGGGAGCGCTTTTCTGGGGAATGGAATGGTACGCAGCCGGAAAAATTCCTGTCGATGATTCCTATTCTGCGCGGGTCTGGCTGGCGGAAGACGGGCTTCCTGAAAACCGTGTGGTGGGTATTGTCCAATCGGCTGACGGATTTTTGTGGGTGGCGACGCAGAATAGTCTGGTCCGATTTGATGGAGTGCGGTTCCAGCCGATTGACATTGCGATAACTCCCAGAGGAATTACCGGGACGGTGCGTGTCTTGCTGGGGGATAATGCCGGAAAAATCTGGCTGGCAAAACAGGAGGATGGCTCGCTGTACTGTTTTGATGGCACGCAGATGCGCGTCATCACGCCCGATCCAGGGCTGGTGAAAAATGAGACGCCGCGTTCGATGGCAGTGACGGGTGATGGCGAACTCTGGGTGGCTTATACTTCTGGTAAAGTCCTCCGTTACTCGCCCGATGGCAAAGCACTGATTTTCACCGCCAAAGAAGGTTTGCCCAGCAGCGGCGTCACCTGCTGGTTGGCGACGGACCGCGACGGAACTTTATGGTTTGCGAAGGGCAGTAGGGTGGGCGTTGTACGCAACGGACAGTTCACCGTGCTGGAAAATTTCGCATCGCCGGCGGTGCGCATCGCCGCTGCGCGCTCGGGCGGTATATTAATATGCGCCGGGCAGGAGATTTTGAAATATGACGAAGGCGGCGAACCGGTGGAACTGGGTAAGCTGATGGTCGGCGAAGGGCAAGACCGGTCGAGTTTCGACCCGACGGTTTTACTGGAAGACCGTGCGGGATCGGTTTGGGTGGGCACGGTTTCCGCCGGGTTGTTTCGTTGCCGCAGCAACAGCGTGGTGCGGGTAGAAGCGTCCAATCCCGCCATTCTTAGTCTGGCCGAGGATCGCGAAGGCAATCTGTGGGTGGGCACGCGCGGCGGCGGTTTGAACCGGTTGCGCCATCGCCTGGTCTCCATGATTCAAGCGTCGGACGAACTGCCGTTTGTTGGTGTGCAATCGGTTTGCCAGGATGCGACCGGCGCGCTGTGGGCGGTGGGGCAGAATGGCGTTCTGGCGCGCGGCCAGAATACCAACTGGCTGGTTCAATCTCCCGCCGGCAGTTCAAATCAGGCTTACGTGACGTGCGCGACGGCCGACACCAACGGCCTCGTCTGGATTGGCACGCGGGAGGGCACCTTGTATCGCTGGGACAAAGGTCAATTCAAAGACCTTGGGCTTCGCGACAGCTTGCACGCCCAAACGGTGTTTTCATTACTGGTGATGCGTAATGGTGATCTTTGGATTGCCACTGCTTTATCCGATGGGCTATTCCGACTGCGCGGTAAACAATTAAAGGCCTTCAATCTGCCGCCCGGCCATCGGATCAATCGTGCGATGGCGGAAGATGCGGCCGGAAACTTTTGGGTTGGAGCTTCAGATGGGTTGTTGGTGCGCGTGTCCATAGAGGGCCAGGTGGAGGTGGTGGTTCCTCCAGTTCAGTCAACCGCGCTACCCATTCGCTGCTTGTTTGCAGCAGCGAATGGCGACTTATGGATTGGATATGGCGGAGCGGGAGTTGGGCGGCTGCGGAATGGAAGCATGACCCGGTTCACCACAGATCAGGGACTGCCAAATAATTATATTTCCCAGATTCTGGAGGATGATCGGGATGGCCTGTGGTTCGGCGGAAATCAGGGTCTGTTTCATGTGCGCGAACGGGATTTTGATGAAGTGGCTAGGGGGTCGGCAACGCGTGTGTGGCCAGAGATTTACGGGCGCAGCGAAGGATTGCCGGGACTACAGTCAAGTTTTGATTATTGTCCGAACTCGTTGCGCACCGCGGACCACCGGCTGATTTTTTCCATGCTTTCAGGGTTGGCTGAGGTGCGTCTGGAAAATGAACTGCTCAACTATCGGCAGCCGGGTGTTTTTATCGAACGCGTCACTGCCGATGGAAAGACCTTCGCTATTTATCAGGGGTACAAGCCATCATCATCCAGCAATCTTGCAGGACCAAAGGAATTAAGCCTTTCCGCCAAAAAAGACGAACTTCGGTTGCCGCCTGGATTGCAGCAAGTGCAGTTTGAATTCACCGCATTAAGTTTTGTTGCCCCGGAGAGCGTCCAGTTTCGCTACAAGTTGGAGGGCTTGGACCAGAACTGGGTGGATGCCGGTTCGCGGAGGGTCGTCACCTACACGCATCCGCGACCGGGAGAGTATTGCTTCAAGGTCATCGCCTGCAACAATGATGGCATCTGGAATACATTTGGCGACACGCTGCCAGTCAACCTTGCGCCCTACTTTTGGGAAACGATTTGGTTTAAGCTGGCGCTGACATCCCTTTTTTTTGGCGCTTTGTGCTTCGGGTTGGTGCTGGTGCAACGCCGCCGTCATCGACTGGAATTAAAGCGCCTGGAACATTTGCGCGCCGTGGAACAGGAACGCACCCGTATCGCCCGCGATCTGCATGACGATTTGGGCGTGGGTTTGACGGAAATCGGCATACTGGGCGATCTGGCCGGCGCAAACACGTTGGTGCCAGAAGCCAGCCGGGAAAAAATGCAGGAAGTCACCGCCCGGGCGCGCACGCTGGCGGCCTCACTGGATGAAATTGTCTGGGCGATTAATCCGGGCAATGACACGGCGCAATCGTTGGTGGAATATTTTTTTGAGTATGCCCAGAAGCTGCTGGAGCGGGCCGGTATCCGCTGCCGGTTGAAAGTGGATGAGCCCATGGCCGCCGGCAATTTAGGCTCAGAAAATCGGCATGAAGTTTTTCACGCTTTCAAGGAAGCCCTGAACAATGTCATCCGTCATTCTGGCGCTACTGAAGTTCAGGTGAGCATGTCGGCGACAGAAGATGAACTGCAAATCCGCGTGGCGGATAATGGCAGCGGCTTTGTGGCCCCGGGCGGCGATGGATCGCGCGATGGCCTGACCGGAATGCGCGACCGCCTGCAACGATTGGGCGGGCGTTGTGAAATTAACGGCGCCTCGGGCAGCGGCACTACCGTCATCTTTATTATTCCACTGCAGCTTAAAAAACATGATTAAAGTCGCCATTGTCGAGGATGACGCTCGGTTTCGGAAAAGCCTGCGTCAGGTCATCGAATCCAAACGCGGTTTCACCTGTGTCGCGGAATGCGGCACGGGCGCGGAAGCAATCGACGTTATTCCACGCGACCCGCCAGAGATTGTTCTGATGGATTTGAATCTGCCGGACGCATCGGGCGCGGAAGTGACCGCGCGCCTCAAGGCGATTCTGCCCGATCTGAGCGTCGTCGTCCTAACAGTTTACAACGACACCGAACACATTTTTAAGGCGCTGCGGGCAGGCGCCAACGGTTACCTGCTCAAACAGGCTAGCACAGCCGAGATCCTTGAGGCTATTACCGATGCACATAACGGGGGTGCACCGATGACCAGTGGAATAGCTCGCAAAGTGATTGCGGCGTTTCATGAGTCACCTCCGGCTGATTCAGTCACAGCTAAGTTATCTCCGCGTGAACGGGAAATCCTCGAGTTAGTGGCGGATGGCTACACCAGCAAGGAAGTGGCCGAAAAACTCGCCATCACCAAAAACACGACTTATTGGTATTTGGAGGAAATATATAAAAAACTGCATGTCCATAGCCGGGTGCAGGCAGTCAACAAGTTGCGCCAATCCCAATCCGGCTCCCCAAAAAGGGGCGTCTGAAGTCATAAAAATTTAAAATAACTATAATGGTCGTGGTGAAATAGAAATTTTTCTTCCCCGCCTATTCCTCTCATGAGGAGGCGAGGGAGAAAACCGAGGCAGTGAGTCCAGGGGAGAGCAGGCTGTTCTGAAAATATCTACCGAGTCCAATCCACGATGCCATCTCTTGCGCCGGCCGCTTCCTTGCTCGCGGATTTCAGACCGGTCTGAGCCTGGGTCTTCGATGGAAGATTCGCATGGAACGGAATTGAACCTCCCTCCTCTTTTGGCTAGCTTCATGCCATGGAATTATTTCAGCGCCTCAGTTGGAGCCTGTTCGTCGCCGGGTTCGGCTTCGCGCTGGGCGGGTGTGCCCCGGCCGGGCCGGGCGCGGCAGACGACGAGCGGGAGCCCCATTATGTGCTGGGCCAGAACCGCGTCAATGCGATGGATTTCCAAGGCGCAGCAGAGGCGTTCGAGGAATCCTTGGCGGCGAATCCGCGCTCGGCGGCGGCGCATTTTCAGCTGGCCATGCTCTACGACGAAAAGGAGGCCAATCCCGCCTCCGCCATTTATCATTATCAGCAATATCTGCGCTTCGAGCCCAAGGCCTCCAACGCCGAAGTCATCGCCCAGCGGATTTACACCTGCAAACAACAGCTGGCTGCCGACGTGCTGCCGCTGCCCAGCGCGCCCGCCATCCAGCAGCAGCTCCAGCAGCTCGCGGACACTAACCGGGTTTTACAGCTGCAGTTGGAGTATTACACCCGCCAGCTCGCCGCCGTCCAAAATAATCCGATTCCTCCGCCCGAGAACGCCACACCCACACCGTCCGTCTCCGCGCCGGCGGTCCGGATAAAGCCGACCCCGCCCCGCCCCGCCGCGGCCAAAGCGCGGGCGCACACGGTGGCGGCAGGCGAAACCCCGGCCGCCGTCGCCCGCAAATACGGCATCACCCTGAATTCCCTGATGGCGGCCAATCCGGGCCTAAACCCCAAAAAACTGCGCGTCGGACAGACCCTCAACCTGCCCCCATTATGACTGTCCCATGAGGTCGCGCGTCACATGGTTTTTAGTTGCCGCATTCTGGGTCGCCATGAATGTCCTGCTGTGGCGGGTGGAATATGGGACGCATGGCAGCGGGGTGCCGGTGCCGGCGGATCTCGTCTGGAAAAAAATCATGACGGCGCCCGACGCCTCCTCTCTGAACATTTATCAGAACGGAAAGCGGACGGGTTTCTGTGAATTTTCAACAAGCGTGGAGACGGAAATGGCCAAGCTGGATGACAACAGTCCGCCGCCCGAGGGCCTTGCAGCCCGCGCCGGCTACCAGATCCGTCTGAACGGAAATGCCAGCCTGAGCGAGTTCACCAACCGGCTGAGCTTCGATGTCCGGCTTAAGTTTTCTGAGGACCGGCACTGGCATGAATTGGCCCTGAAAGTTTCCTCGCATTACGGGTCAGTGGAAATCAACTCCCTGGCCGCCGCCCGGACGGTCCACCTCAAAATCACAGGCGACATCGGCCCGTTCGAACGCGACCTCACCTTCGATGCCCTGCGCGACCCCCGCGCGCTGCTGGATATGTTCGCTGGGGAGTCCGGCGGGTTCGGGTTGTCGCCGTTGCCTTTCCTGCCGCTGGCCGCCCCCGGGGCCGCCCCGGAGCTCCGCTGGGAGGCGCATCGGGCCCGGCTACAAGTCGGCCCTGAGCCCGTATCGGCCTACCGGCTGGAAACCCGGTTGCTCGATTATCCGGTCGTTTTCTATGTCAGCACGCTGGGAGAAATCCTCCGCGTGGAACTGCCCGGCAACCTCGTCGCCACGCTCGACGGCTGGAACAACCTTTAAGGCCACCCTATGATTGAACTGACCAATCTTGTAAAAAAATTCGGCGACCTCACGGCAGTCGACAATCTATCGCTCACCATTCCGCGCGGGGAATTTTTCGCCATGCTCGGCCCGAATGCCGCCGGCAAGACCACCACGCTTAAACTGCTGGCGGGCCTGATGAAGCCGACCGCCGGCTCCGCCCGCGTGTGCGGATTCGATTTGGAGACCCAGCCGCTCGAAGCCCGGCGGCGCCTGGCCTACGTCCCCGATTTTCCGTTTCTCTATGACAAGCTCACCGCCTGGGAATTTTTCCGGTTCACCGGCCAGCTGTTTCAAATGGCGGACGCCGCCATTGAAGCCAACGCGCAGGAGTTGATCGCGCGGTTTCATCTGCGCGATTATGTGAACCGTCCGCTGGAAAGCCTGTCCCATGGCACCCGCCAGCGCGTGGCCATCGCGTCCGCGCTCCTGCACGAGCCGGAGGTGTTCGTGATCGACGAGCCGATGGTGGGCCTGGACCCGCAGCATGCGCGCGTGGTGAAAGACGTGTTCAAGGAACGCTCCCGCGCGGGCGTGACCGTGCTGGTCTCCACCCACCAGCTGAGCGTGGCCGAGGAAATGGCCGACCGCATCGGCATCATCCACGGCGGAAAATTGATTGCCGTGGGCAACCGCGACGAGCTGCGCCGCCAAAGCGGCCGCTCCGGAGCCCTGGAGGAAATCTTCCTGTCCCTGACCGCGGCGGAAAAGTGACGACGCCCAACCGCGAGCGCCCCCGAAATCACCCCCCTTTGATTTAATACCCCAAAAACCTAATGTTTAGAGGGGTTCCCCCCGCCGCCCCACATGACCCGCAATAATCCGCCGCGCCGAGATTGAACAGTATTGCTAATACTTCCAAATCTATGTTGACAAAAATTAGATATATTGATTTAATCTTGTCGTCGCAAGGCTCAGTAAGTCACTCAAAAAGTTAGTAAGGCAGGCGACAACGATCTTTGATTTTAGGTTTTCGATTTGCGCTCTGGTAAAGGCGCAGATTGGAGTTCTCCGTGATCCCACGTTTTACTCATTCTAAATTCCCCGGGTCTCTCGGTCATCTTCTGACCGCTTGACCCGGTTTTTTTTGCCCAGATCTCCCCGGGTTGGGGAGCGGTTCCGCGGTTTGCCCGCTGAATTTCCAACAAAACCGATCCGGCGGGCTCCGTCTGCCGCCCGGGGAGGTTCAAAACGGTCCCGTGCGTACGTTGACACCGTTTTTGTCCGCTGTTAGCTTCCGCCTCCGATCATGGAATACAAAGACACACTCAACCTACCCCTCACGGACTTTGCGATGCGGGCCGATCTGGTCACGCGGGAGCCGGAACGTCTCCAGGCCTGGACGGCCACCCAGTTGTATAGCCGGATTCAAGCAGGTCGGGCGGAGGCTGAGCGATTCGTGCTGCACGACGGACCGCCCTTTGCCAATGGCGATGTCCACATCGGCACGGCGCTCAATAAAATCCTCAAGGACATCCTTCTCAAATACAAGACCCTGCGCGGTTTCTGCGCGCCCTATGTTCCCGGCTGGGATTGTCACGGGCTGCCGATTGAATTCAAGGTTTCCCAGGACATGCGCAAGGCCGGCGACACGTCCGTGGATGCCTCCACAATCCGCAAAGCCTGCGAAGCCTATGCGCGCAAGTACATCGACCTGCAGCGGACGCAATTTCAGCGGCTGGGCGTCCTCGGGGACTGGGATAATCCCTATCTGACGCTCCACAAGGAATACGAGGCGGACGAGCTGCGCCTGTTTGCGGACATCGTGGGCCGGGGGTTTGTGTATCGCGGCAAGAAGCCGGTGTATTGGAGCATCCCCTGCCGCACCGCTTTGGCAGAGGCCGAGGTCGAATACGCCGATCACACCAGCCAGAGCGTATTTGTGAAGTTCCCCGTGGTGGGCCAGCCCAAGACGGCCATCGTGATTTGGACCACGACGCCGTGGACGCTGCCCGCCAATCTGGCGGTCGCCTACAACGAGAAACTTCAATACGTCTCCGCCCAGGTGGGCGACGAGAACCTGATTGTCTTCCGGGGGCTGCTGCCGGCCCTCGCAGAAAAATGCGGGTGGGCGAATTATTCGGAAACGCCGTTCCCGGCCGGGCAGCTCGCCACCCTGGAATACCAGCATCCGTTCTGCCAGCGCACCGGTAAAACTCTGGCCGCCGACTTCGTCACCAGCGACACCGGCACGGGCTTCGTGCACATCGCCCCCGGCCACGGGCTGGACGATTACGTCCTCGGCCGTCAGCATGGGCTGCCGATTTATTCGCCGGTGGACGACGACGGACGTCTGGCCCACTCCAGCGAATTGCCCGCCGAACAGCAGATGCCCGCCGGGATGCTCGGCAAATCCATCCTGGAAAAACATGGTAAAAGCGACGCCAACGAGGCGGTGCTGCACGAGCTCCGCGTCCGCCACGCGCTCCTGCACCAGGAAAATTATCATCACAGCTATCCCCACTGCTGGCGCAGCAAAACCCCGGTGATCTTTCGCGCGATGGATCAGTGGTTCATCCGCATCGACCACGACCGATTTCGGGAACAGGCGCTCGCCGAGATTGACCGGGTGAAATGGATTCCCGACTGGGGGGTCAACCGGATCAAGGGGGCCGTGCAATCCCGGCCCGACTGGTGCATCAGCCGCCAGCGCACCTGGGGCGTGCCCATTCCCGCCTTTTACAATGCCAGCGGCGAGCCGATGCTCGACGCCCGCATCGTTCTCAAAGCCGCCGACCTCATTCAGCAGAACGGCTCCAACGTGTGGTTTGAGAAATCCGCCGCCGAACTGTGGGCGCTCGTGAGGCCAGCGGATTGGAAGGGCGCCGAGGCCGTGGCCAAATCCACCGACACGCTCGACGTATGGATCGATTCCGGCAGCTCTTCGCGGGCGGTGCTGATGCAGCGCCCCGAACTCAACGCCCGGCGCCCGACGCCCGATGCCCGGCCGCTCTGGCAGGCGGATGTCTATCTCGAGGGCAGCGACCAGCATCGCGGCTGGTTTCAATCCTCGCTGCTGCTTTCGCTCGCCGGCAACGGGGCGGCGCCGTTCAAGACCGTGCTGACCCACGGCTTTATGGTGGACGCCGACCGCGAAAAAATCTCCAAGAGCAAGCAGGGCGCCTACGAAAAACCCCAGACCGCCGAGGCTTACGTGAAGAAATACGGCGCGGACGTTGTGCGGCTGTGGGTCGCCTCGCAGGATTACCGCAGCGATATCGTCGTGAGCGAGGAGCGCATCCAGAAGGTCAGCGAAACTTACCGCGGCATCCGCAATGCGCTGCGCTATCAGCTTTCCAACCTCTACGATTTTGATCCCGCGCGGGACACCGTGGCTGAGGACCAGCTCACCGGCCTGGATCGCTGGATCCTGGGCGAGTTCATGAAGCTCGAGGCCGAGGTCCTCGCCGCCTACGACCAATACGAATTCCACGTGGTTTATCAAAAGCTCAGCCAGTTCATCGCCGTGGAGCTTTCCTCGATTTACCACGACGTCATCAAGGACCGGCTGTACACCGATGCTGCGAATGCGCCGCGCCGCCGCTCCACGCAGACCGTGCTGCACCGGCTGGTGACCGGCCTGTGCCAGATGCTCTCGCCCATCCTGGCTTTCACCGCGGACGAGGCCTGGGAATTTGTGCCGGGCAAGCCGACCCAGTCCGTGCATGAAAGCGAATGGAAGCCGGGCGGCTTTACGCGTTTGCCGGCCGAGGGCGAGGCGTGGAACAGTTTATTTGCGCTGCGCGCTCTGGCGTTTCCCGTGCTGGAAAAAGCCCGCCAGGCAAAACACATCGGCAAGGCGCTGGAGGCCCAGATCACCCTCCAAGGCTCCGGCCCCCTCTGGGCGCAGGCCCAGGGCCATCTTGAATCCTTGCGCGAACTGCTCAACGTCTCCCAGGTCCGGCTGCAGGAGGAGCCCGGAGCGCCTGTGACCGCCGTGGTGTCCAAAGCCGACGGACAGAAATGCGAGCGCTGCTGGCATTGGGAAACGGATCTCGGCCGGAATCCGGAACATCCCACCCTGTGCGGCCGGTGTGCCGAGGCGGTGAAACCGTTTCAAACTTAGCCCCAAGGGACAACCCCGCTTCCCTGCTTTACAGACAGCGCCTCTCTAGCCGTTCTTGGCAACTGTGGGACAGGTAGGGCGCGACACTCCGTGCGCGCCGCCCCGAGGGATAAGGTGACGCGGGTTGGCAACCGTGGCGGGCAAGGGACTGCCCGCCCTACCCGCGGACTTTTTTACGCAAGCGGATCGCTTTGTTATTACACCAGCTTCAGTAGCAAGAGCAGACCGGATACATTCGGGTGGATGAAGGATGTATGGATCTGGATTTATCGACCCAAGGACCGGCCGCCGCCCACGCGGGATGGCGGTCAGGTAGGGCGCGACACTCCGTGCGCGCCGCCCCGGGGCATCAGGTGACGCAGGTTGGCAACCGCGGCGGGCAGAGGACTGCCCGCCCTACCCGCCGATGTCCCACGGTTCAGTTGAACTGCCATGGACACCGCCGCTTTCACCTTTGCCTTCCCCTCGGGAAGCAAAGGGCCGGGAGAGGAAGCCGAGTGAGGGAATGCGTTTGGATGGGCTGCGTTTGAATTGACCTGGCGAAAGCCGGCTGATTACAATAGGCGCAATGCGCCGCCCTCTTTCATGCTTATGACCACCGCCAAAACCAAAAAATCAAAATATTCCCGCGTCCTCCTCAAACTCAGCGGTGAATCGCTCGGGGATAAAAACGGCATCGGCATCTCACCGGAGGCGGTGCAGCACATGGCCGGGCAGATCCGCGAGGTCAGCCAGCTCGGTGTGCAGGTGGTGGTGGTGGTGGGCGGCGGAAATATATTCCGGGGATTGAGCGGCAGCGAACGCGGCATCGAGCGCGCCACCGGGGATTACATGGGTATGCTGGCCACCGTCATCAATGCGCTGGCCCTCCAGGACGCCCTGGAGAAACTCGGGTCGCCCACCCGGGTGCAGAGCGCCATCGCCATGGCCGAAGTGGCCGAGTCCTTCATCCGGCGCCGCGCCGTGCGGCACCTGGAAAAGGGCCGGGTGGTGATTTTCGGCGGCGGCACCGGGAACCCCTATTTTTCGACCGATACAGCCGCCGCCCTGCGCGCGAACGAAATCGGCGCGGAAGTGATTTTGAAGGCCACCAAGGTGGACGGCATTTACGACAGCGATCCGAAGAAAAACCCCAAAGCGAAACGGTTCGCGGAAATCTCTTATCTGGAGGCACTGCAACGCCAGCTCAAGGTCCTGGATTCAACCGCTTTTTCGCTCTGCATGGATAATAAAATGCCGATCATCGTTTTCGATTTTGGCCGTCTGCACAACCTCCGCCGGGTGGTCCTGGGCGAAAAAGTCGGCACCTTGGTCAGCTGATTTACCCCCGTTCCGGAGCGAGCGTTCCAAATGAGGTTCGCTTTGCGCCAGGATGCCGGTCGCCCCGGAGAGTGCGTTTGAAAAATTCAAATTACACGCATACGACGCCCTGATTTTATCGGTGGATTCGTCCCTCTGTTTCTCATGCCCGAACTGCCCGAAGTTGAAATCCTGACGCGCCATTTGCGCCCTCTCTTGAGGAACCAGACCCTCTGCGGCATTCAGGTGCTCCGCAAAAAAGTCCTGGGCTCCACCCCGCTGCGGACGTTTCAGCGCGCCCTGCGGGGGGCCACCTTTGAAGGCCTGGAACGGCGCGGAAAATATCTTTTGTTTCAACTGCGCTCCGGATCCTCCGGCAGCCCCCTGCGATTGGTCGGTCACTTGGGTATGACGGGGCGAATGTTTCTGGCCGGGAAACGCCAGCCGCTGCCCAAACATGCGGCGGTGGTTTTTGACCTGGGCCGGAAGCGCTTCATCTATGAGGACCCGCGCTTGTTCGGGAGGATGACGCTGGATGATTCGGCCCTGGCCGGCCTGGGACCGGAGCCCCTGGGCGACGAGTTCCATCGGAAACCCTTTCGGGAAGCCTTGCAGCGCTCGCGTCAGCCGATCAAGGTCAAGTTGCTGGATCAGTCCCTGGTCGCCGGGGTGGGCAATATCTACGCGAGTGAGGCGCTGTTCCACGCCCGCATCTCGCCCTTCCGGGCGGCCCACCAGCTGACGGCGGTGGAGGGGGCGCGACTCTGGAGGGCTCTGCGCCATGTCTTGGCCGCAGCGATCCGGTCGGGCAGCAGGGTGCCCCTGAATTTTACCGGAGACCGGTCGGACGGCCTATTTTATTTTGGTCGCGCGACCGGGACGCCCCACCACTATGAGGAACGGTTGCGGGTGTATGGCCGCGCTGGCCAGCCCTGTCCCCGCTGCGGAACCCCCCTCCGTCGCGGGGTTCAGGCGGCCCGCAGCACTTTTTATTGCCCGCACTGCCAGATTTAATGACTGAATCGGTTTGACGAGCCGCACCCCCGTTTGTAAAGTACCCGACCAATTGCGTTCCAGAGTAGCTCAATGGTAGAGCACGCGACTGTTAATCGTGTGGTTGTAGGTTCGAGTCCTACCTCTGGAGCCATATCCAAAAAAAGTCGACAAACCCTCCCCCAGCCGCTGCTGCGAGCAAAAATCAACGCGCTTACTGAGAGGCGCCATCATTCTTCTTCAGCCAGCCGGGATACCGTTTTAGTTTTTCCCGCGGAGTCTCCTATCCTGCCGATCTGCCAAAGTTAAGTTGAACTGCCATGTCAAAAATCTTTGACAGGCAGGGGGCAATTACCTACCGTTCGGTAAGTTTTATGGCCCGTCCCGTCCCCCATTCCCAGACCCGGCAGCTGCTGCTGCGCGCGGCGCTCCGGCATTTTGCCAACCGCGGCTACGCGGCTGCGTCGGTGCAGTCCATCGTGGACGATGCGGGCCTGTCCAAGCCGGCGCTGTATTATCATTTCAAGGACAAGGCAGGCCTGTTCCAGGCGCTGGTGCATGAGGCGCACGACGAGCGCTATCGCCTGATGTGTGCGGCGGCGGGGCAATCGCGGGAGATCTGCGGGCAGCTGGAGGGCATCCTGGCCGTGCTGTTCGATTATTTCCATCAGAACCGGGAGCTGATGCGAATTTCTTTCGCCACCATGTTTGCCGCGCCGGGCGAGCTGCCGTCGGGCTTGGACTATGCGGACAAGTGCGCGCGCAATTTTGAATTTGTGCACGCTCTCATCGCGGGCGCCCAGAAGCGGGGCGAGCTAAAAAAGCGCTTCCCTAGCCGGGAGATGGCGTTCGGTTTTTACGGGCTGGTGAATGCCTATCTCACCTCGCATCTGGTCCTGTGCGACGTGACGCTGGACAAAAAAAACGCCCGGCGCATCGTGGCCCTGTTTCTCGCGGGCGCGGCCACAAAGAAAAAAACGGAGTGAGAGGATTGGAACGATACCTTGATTATGAAAAAGAAGATGATGATTGCCCTGGCTCTGACGGCCGCCATTGTGGCCGTACTGGCGGGCGTGAAGGCCCTGCAGATCGGCAAAATGATCGGGTTCGCCCGGAACTTCCAGATGCCGCCGGAAGCGGTCACCGCCGCCGTGGCGGGGGAGCAGCACTGGCAGGAGACCCTCTCGGCGGTCGGGTCCATTAGCGCTGTGCAGGGGGTGACGGTGGCCCCGGAAGTGGCGGGCACCATCACGGAAATCGCGTTTGAATCGGGCGCGGTGGTGTCCCCGGGGGATTTGCTGGTGCGGATGGACACCACCCTGGAGGCGGCCCAGTTGCGGGCGGCGCAGGCGGAGGCCGAACTGGCCCAGCTCAATCTGGCCCGACTGCACCAGTTGCGGGAGAGCAAGGTGGTATCCCAATCCGAGGTGGACACGGCGGAGGCGGCGTTGAAACAGGATCAGGCCAACGCCGACCAGATCCGCGCGGTCATCGAAAAGAAAACCCTGCGCGCGCCTTTTGCCGGCCGGCTGGGCATCCGGCGGGTTAATCTGGGTGAATCGCTCAACGCGCGGGAGCCGGTGGTCTCCCTGCAGTCGCTCGCCCCGGTCTACGCTGATTTTTCGCTCCCGCAGCAGACCCTGTCCCAGCTCGCAACCGGCCTGGTCGTCCAGGTCGTCAGCGACGCCTATCCCGGCGAGAAATTCACCGGTGCCGTCACGGCCCTCAACCCCGAACTGGATGCTCTGACGCGTGCCGTGCGGGTGCAGGCGACGTTTGCGAACACGAACCAGCTGCTGCGCCCGGGGATGTTCGCCCGGATGGAGGTAGTTTTGCCGGGGGAACAGAGGGTGCTGGCGGTGCCGGCGACGGCTATATTAAGCGCGCCATTTGGGGATTCGGTTTATGTGATTGAATTCCAGGCCGGCTCCACCAACCAGGTGGCCCGGCAGCAATTCGTCCGCACCGGCCGGGCGCTGGGAGATTTCGTGAGCATCCTGTCCGGCCTGAAGGCGGGCGACCGGGTGGTGAGCTCGGGAGTGTTCAAACTGCGCAATGGCTCGGGAGTGGTGGTGAGCGAAGACCCCGCCCCCCGCCCCAGCACCACCCCCAACCCGCCCAACGGTTAATCCGACCCATCGAAACGCGTGAAATCTTTCACCGACCTTTTTATCCGCCGGCCCGTGCTGGCGATCGTGGTGAACCTTGTGATCTTGATCGCGGGTTTTTCCGCCATCCGTTCGCTCACCGTCCGTCAATATCCGCGGAGCGAAAACGCCACCGTCACCATCACCACCACCTACGTGGGCGCGAGCGCGGAACTGGTGCGCGGCTTCGTCACCCAGCCGCTGGAACGCGCCATCGCCGCCGCCGACGGCATTGAATACCTCAAATCCAGCAGCGCCTTGGGCCTCTCCACCATCACCGCGCGGCTGAAGCTCAACCACAATGCCAATCAGGCGCTGTCCGAAATCAACTCGAAGGTGAGCCAGGTCCGGAACGACCTGCCGCCGGAAGCCGAAGTGCCGGTCATCAACATCGAGGCGGCCGATTCCCAGTTCGCCTCCTGTTACCTCAGCTTCACGTCGGACATCCTGGAGCCGAACCAGATTACGGATTACCTCGTCCGCATTGTGCAGCCGCGCCTGACCGCGCTCGAGGGCGTGCAGCGCGCGGATCTCCTGGGCGGCCGCACCTTTGCCATGCGGATCTGGCTGAAGACCGATCGGCTGGCGGCCTTCAATATCAGCCCTGGCCAGGTTCGCGAGGCGCTGGCCAAAAATAATTTCCTTTCCGCCGCCGGGCACACCAAGGGGTCGCTGGTGCAGGTGAACCTGACGGCAAACACCGACCTGCGCTCCATCCGGGAATTCCAGGACCTGGTCCTCCGCCAGGCGGGCGACCAGCTGGTGCGCCTGCGCGACGTGGCCGACGTGTCGCTCGGTGCGGAGGATTACGACACGGAGGTGCGCTTCAGCGGCGAGAAGGCGGTCTTCATGGGCATATGGACCCTGCCCAACGCCAACGCGCTGGACGTCATCCGGCGCGTGCGCCAGGAAATGGCCTCGCTGCAGAGGGACCTGCCCACCGGCCTGCAGGGGCGGATCGCCTACGACGCCACCAAATACATCAGCGACGCCATCCACGAGGTGATCCACACCCTCACCCTGACGCTGATCATCGTCTCCCTCGTGATCTTCTTGTTCCTCGGATCCCTGCGGTCGGTGCTGATCCCGCTGCTGGCCATCCCTATCTCCCTGATCGGCGCGGTGTTCCTCATGCAGCTGCTGGGCTTCACCCTGAACCTGCTCACCCTGCTGGCGATCGTCCTCGCCGTGGGGCTGGTGGTGGACGATGCCATCGTCATCGTTGAAAATATTGAGCGCCACATCCGCGAGGGGCTGACGCCGTTGAACGCGGCGCTGCTGGGGGCGCGCGAACTCGTCAGCCCGATCATCGCCATGACCCTCACGCTCGCGGCGGTCTATGCGCCCATTGCCTTCCAAGGGGGGCTGACCGGCTCGCTCTTCCGTGAATTTGCGCTGACGCTGGCGGGCGCGGTGTTCATCTCCGGCATCGTGGCGTTGACGCTGTCGCCCTGGCTGTCGTCGCGTCTGCTAGATGCCGGCCGGGAAGACCATGGATTCACCGGGCACATCAATCGCCAGTTCGATCGCGCCAAGAACCTTTATGGGCGGGTGCTGGATTACGCGCTTGCGTCGCGCCCGGCGGTTTATGTCGTCTGGGCGGCTTTAAGCTTGCTCGCGTTTTTGCTGTACTGGCAGTCGCCCGCCGAGCTGGCTCCGGCGGAGGATCAGGGCGTCATATTTGGGATCGTGGAATCCGGCGCGGACTCGACCATCGATCAGACGTCGTTTTACGCCGATGTGGCGGGGGCGGCGTTCAAGACCATTCCAGAGACGGACCAATCCTTTCAGCTGACCCAGCCCAGCAGCGGTTTTGGGGGCATGGTGCTCAAGCCGTGGAGCGAACGCACGCGGACGGCGGCTCAGATTGTTCCCGAAGCGCAAGCGCAGGTGAACCGGATCCCTGGCATCCGCCTGCTCATGGTCACGCCCTCGCCCATCCCCGGGGGGGATAATTTCCCGGTGAACTTCGTTTTGTCCTCCACCGCCGAGCCGGAGCAGATCCTGCGGTACGCGCAACAATTGCAGCAGATGGCGGCGACCAACGGGATGTTCGCCTTCCCGCCGGTCATCGACACGAAGATTGACCAGCCGGAAATGGAGCTGGTGATCGACCGGGACAAGGTGGCCGCGCTCGGGCTGGACTTGCGCTCGGTCGGCTCGGATCTGGCGGCGCTTGTGGGCGGCAACTTTGTGAACCGCTTCAGCCTGGCTGGCCGGAGTTACAAGGTGATTCCCCAGTTGAACCGCCGCGAGCGCCTGAACCCCGACCAGCTGGGCAACAGCTACGTTAAGGGCCCCAACGGCCAGCTGATTCCCATCAGTACGTTTGCCACCCTGGTGAAACACACTACCCCGCGCACCCTCAATCGGTTCCAGCAGCTCAACGCCGTGATGCTCAGCGGCGTCGCCATCCGCCCGCTGGATGAGGCCTTGAAATTCTTCGAGAAAGAATCCGCAAAAATCCTGCCGGACGGCTACAAGCTGGATTACACCGGCGAATCGCGCCAGCTGCGGACGGAAGGGAACAAATTTCTGCCGGCGTTTGTGATGGCGCTGGTGCTGATTTTCCTGGTGCTGGCCGCCCAGTTCAACAGTTTCCGGGATCCGTTCATCATTCTCCTGGGCTCCATGCCGCTCGCCATGTTCGGCGCGCTTATTTTCTGTTTCCTGAAAATGCCTAATCCCAATCTGCCGTTCTGGACCCAGGGCTGGACCACCACGCTGAACATTTATTCGCAAGTCGGCCTCGTCACCCTCATCGGCCTCGTCACCAAAAACGGCATCCTCATCGTCCAGTTCGCCAACGAGCTGCAGCGGCTGGGCCGTTCCAAGCTTCAGGCCGTGCGCGAGGCCTCGCTGCTCCGCCTGCGCCCCATCCTGATGACCAGCGTGGCCACCGTGGCCGGCAACATCCCGCTCCTCCTCGTCACCGGCGCGGGCGCCGCTGCGCGCAACTCCATCGGCCTCGTCCTCGTGGCCGGCATGACGCTGGGCACGCTGTTCACCCTGCTGGTCATCCCCGCCATCTATATGCTGATCGCCAAGGAGCACGCCGGCCCAAATCCGACCTCCCCCCCGACTGCGGAATAACCCCGAACTCTAAAATAGAAGTTCGCGCCAGCGTGGTAGGGCGCGATACTCCGTGCGCGCCGCCCCGGGCATAAGGTGACGCGGGTTGGCAACAGTGGCGGGCAGGGGACTGCCCGCCCTACCCGCCGTGGTGCCAAGATTCAGTTGAACTGCCATAGGAGGTTGAAAGTAGCATTGGGGGGCTCGCTGGGCAGCCAGGCGCTTCCCACGTCATTTACAGCAGCGTTGTGGGGCAAAAAACGAGCCTTATCCGGAAGCCTGTCGTCCGAATGAACTGCCAAGGCGCCCAAGACGCCCAGGGGTAAGACCTGAGCCGGATTCATGCCGTCCTTGAAGGAAGCCCACTCACAAAACGAACCCGGCGCTATTTTAATGCCTCCTTCAATGGGATCGTCAAAAGATCCCCCACCGTGAGGAAATCCAACTGCCATACCGTGGGATTGAGTTCTGTAAGGGATTCACACAGTGATGGGTGTCTGGTTGAATTCGGTCGGCCTTGCAACTCAATTGCAGGGTTCCGGCTTATCGTGATTCCATGGCAGTTTCACTCACACAAGGGAGGTCCATGCGTTTGTTAAGCATATAAGTCCAAGTGGCAAATGGGGCAATGGTCGCTTTTCTCGAACCCAATCACCAATAAAAGGGGGCAAAACCCTGTCGCCGTCGCCGGCTCGGAGTCCAAGCCCGTCGTCGGGATCAGTTCCCGCTCAGCCAATGTTTCCATGCACTTGAGGGGCCCAGCGGGGGGTGGGATTAGGGCTTCTCAGCGGCGTGGTGCCCTGCTGGGTTGACGGAATTGCCGCGTCGCGTCGTTTCCCGCCGCAGGGTGTGACTTCGGCTAAACGCTGGTCTGAAACGGGGTGAAACGGAGGGCGCCTCTCGAAAAATATCGTCTTTTCCAAAAACCACCCGCTACACTCCATGCGCCCTCGTTCACAGATGAAAAAGCGCCTTCCCTCTCATTTCCTTTCTGGTGAGGCTCACCCGCCGGAGACCCCGGCCCGGGTCGTTCCCGGCGGGGTGGGACTGCATTGGCCCGCGGGGTGGACGGCACTGCTGCTGGCGCTCGCGACCCTCGGGCTTTACTGGCCGGCGACGCACTATGAATTCCTTGACTATGATGATCCCGAATATGTGACAGAAAACGCGCAGGTGACGGGCGGGTTGACCGCGGCAAACATGAAAGCCGCCTTCCAGAAAATTGTTTGCTCCAACTGGCACCCGGTCACCATGATGTCTCACCTGCTGGACTGCCAGCTTTACGGCTTGAATCCATGGGGGCATCACCTAACCAGCGTGGTGCTGCACGGGGTCAATACCGCCCTGGTGTTTCTGTTGCTTTACCTCCTGACCGGTGCGCGCTGGCGGAGCCTGGCGGTGGCGGCGCTGTTTGGGTGGCACCCACTGCGTGTGGAGTCTGTGGCCTGGGTGGCGGAGCGGAAGGACGTTTTGAGCGCCTGTTTCGGGCTTTTGGCGCTAATCTTTTACACCCGCTACACCCGTTCGGAAACCGCGCCCCGGAAAAACCGGAACTACGGGTTCGCTTTTTTTTGTTTTGCCCTGGGCTTGATGAGCAAGCCCATCCTGGTGACGTGGCCTTTTGTCATGCTGCTGCTCGATTACTGGCCGCTGCGGCGCTTCGAACCCGCACCCCGCCGTTCTCGCAGGTCCAGCGCCTGGCGCCTGGTGCGGGAGAAAATTCCCTTCTTCGCCCTGGCGGCGGCCGCCAGCGTCATGACTTATGAGGTTCAGAAATCGGGTGGCGCGGTCATTGCCATTGCCAACCTGTCCCTCGGCGGGCGGGCGGAAAATGCGTTGATTTCCTATTGCCGCTACTTGGGGAAACTCTTCTGGCCAGCCGATCTGGCCTTCTATTACACGCATCCCCTGCAATGGCCGCTATGGGACGTGCTGCTTGCCGCCCTGTTTTTGGGCGGCATTTCGGCGGCCCTGTTTCTCCAGCGGCACCGCCACCCATTTTTAACCATGGGCTGGCTTTGGTTTATTGGCACGCTGGTGCCGGTAATCGGTTTAATACAAGTGGGAAAACAGGCGATGGCAGACCGCTACACCTACATAGTGTCTGGCCGGAAACGCGTGTTTTCTAAAATGTCTTGGGACGGGGAGTGGTTGGGCAGGGCGCGGCGCGCGGAATTTTCATTTTATGACACTGCGATAGCAAAAAATCTTCGG
>Ga0209086_10001075_pt1 | contig 22412 bp, 14 predicted proteins | sample M_130207_XF_Meta_FD_187312 | JGI IMG/M metagenome (GOLD analysis project Ga0209086, IMG submission 187312) | Freshwater microbial communities from Lake Montjoie, Canada to study carbon cycling - M_130207_XF_MetaG (SPAdes) (version 2) | ecosystem: Environmental > Aquatic > Freshwater > Lake... | reverse complement strand
CAAATGTGAAATCAGGCGCTTGTGGCCGTTTCGCTTCGCGAACGCCACGCCAAAATTCCGCACAAGCCAAAGCCAAACGCATTCAGCGTCCCATGGATCATCCACATCTGCGGCATCGTCAGCGCCAGATTGGGAAACACATATCGCAGGCCGAATCCGAGCGCCAACAGCATGGCTGCGAGTAGCGATACTCCCGAAATCACAAAGCCAACGCGCGCCCAGAGGCTCCGTTCACTTTCCAAACCCCGCCGCATTTGCGAAACTGATACGCCAAGCGCTCCGAGCACCAAAACCGTCACGCCAAACGGCTCCACGAACCGCAGCGCGCCAAAGTGCGTGCAAGTGATACCAATTGCCACCAACGGCACACCAAGCAAGATCGCTACGCATGAAAATCGCGTCCAGCATCCCGGCGATGCCTTCGCATTCAGCCCTGCCATCAACGGCAGCGTGAACCCCGCATGATGAAAGTGCGCTGCCGTGAGCAGCACGATGAGCGGATCAAAGTTCCACGGCGTCCAGTTGGCGCGATTCGCCACGAGCCACGCGGCACCGATGGCTGGGAAGATGCGGGTGACGTCGATGCAACCCTGCGCCAGGCCCAAAAATCCCATCGTCTTCCATCGTGCTGCGATGAGCAGCGCGTTTCTCAACTGGAGCAAGAACCACGGAACCGCGCATGCGCTTCGCAGGAACAAGTAATCATGCTCACGAAATCCATGGAACTGGTAAATGTACCCATTTGGTCGGAACATTGCTTCTAGGTCATGGTGTGGAAATGAAAGCACCAACAACATCACGCAGATAAAATCGACAACCTTCCACTCACCCTTCTCGCTCTCCATCGCGAATCGCCAGCACAGAGGGGCGAGTACCAACGGTGAAAGCATTAGAAGACAAACAACCCATGCCTGACTGTCGGCCGGCGACCAGCTTGTGATGAAACAAATCAGGTCTGACACATAAATATTGAATCCCCACGCTTCAAGGACTGCCGCGATTGACCAGCGAGGCTTAAAAACTACCACTTGATATTGCCACAAGGCCATGTAGAGCCACAAGAGGCCGCCGAGTGTAGCGTGTACTCTTGCTGCTCGGTTCATGATTCGGGGTTGTGCATGGTGGCTGAAACCATCCTCCTTTGCGAATCCCGCACAAACCGGCACTGCCACCAACGTGCCAGCGGAAAGCCGAGCCATGCCATCCAGTGGCGTGGATGTGAAAAGGCACGAATCACATACCACACGCTGCCGTCCGGCCGCTTCTCGACACAGAACATCTCCTCACCGCACTCCGCGTGCTCCGGCAGCGTGCCATAGATGAAGCCATGCGTGTGCTCGGAATCACAGCGACGCAGAATCCGGCACGGATTCACCCACCATAGGCCGCATATGAGCACCATCATCGCCACAATCTGCCCCACCTCTGGACCTTTGACTGCGTGACGGCTGACCTCCGCCCACGCTGGAAACATCACCCACGCGTCCAAAGCCTCGCAGGCTTTCTGCCACGTCTCCTCACCGCTTCCCAGCTTCACGGCATGCTCGTCAGCAATGAATCCATCATTCAACAGCGGTGTGTAGCTCAGTGGCTCATCTTTCCATGCTTCTAGCAAGCAGCGCAGACGTTCGGGTGATGGTTTTCGCAGACAGAACATCCCTCACTATGGAGCGCCGACGAATCGTCGGCAAAAAAGATTCTCACTGGCCGACGAATCGTCGGCACTCCATAGTCGCGCATGTCCCCACCCATTCGCGCTGTCATCTTCGACTTCGACGGCCTCATCGTTGACACTGAAAGCACCGGTTATCACACCTGGAGAGAAATCTTCGAGCAGCACGGCCACGAATTACCCGTGGAGCGCTACGCGCAGGTCGTCGGCACCGATTTCAACACCAGCTATGATCCGCGTCGCGATCTCGAAAAGCTCACGGGTCGCGACTTTGACTGGGACGCCGTCGAAGTCGCACGCAAGACTCACGAGAATGAATTGCGCAAACACCTACAGCTTCTTCCCGGTGTGGCCGCCCTTTTGCAAGAAGCCGCCACGCTGGGTTTGCGCATCGCCATCGCCTCCAGCAGCCCGCGGACGTGGATTGACTCGTGGATGGACCAACTCGGACTGCATGATCACTTCCACCACATCTCCACAGTCGATGACACCGGCAAAGTGAAGCCCGATCCGAGTCTCTTCCTTCACGCTGCCGAAAAACTCGGCGTGAAGCCTGAAGAAGCCGTCATCTTTGAAGACTCGCTCAATGGCCTCCGCGCTGCCATGGCCGCCGGCATCCGCTGCGTCGTTGCTCCAGGGCCGATGACACGGCATCTCGACTTCACCGGCGCATGGAAGCGCGTTGAGTCTCTCGCGCACGTCACACTCAAAGACCTCATGTCATGAAACACCTCGCCATGCTCGTCTTCGGCCTCATCGGCACCCTTCACGCCGCCGATCCCGCATGGCTCAATACGGGCGAGTTTCATTGGAAATGCTCCCCACCGCTCATTGGACCTGACGAAACCGCCGCAGACCCCGATGTGGCCCTCAAAGACCCAACGATGGTGTTTCATGAGGGGACATGGCATCTCTTCGCCACGCATCGACGCGCTTCCGGCAAGGTGGACATGCAATACCTGAGCTTCACCGACTGGAACGACGCGAACACGGCTAAGCGCGACACGCTCGACTTCCACGATCAATACCACTGCGCTCCGCAGGTCTTCTTCTTCACCCCGCATCAGAAGTGGTATCTCATCTATCAGCTCGCCGATGAGAAGCGCCCGCTCAGAATGGGGCCGTTTTTCTCCACCACGACGACCATCGCCGATCCCAAATCTTGGACCAAACCGCAGCCCATGATCGAAACGCTGCCCGAAGGCGGCACGAAAACCAAATGGATCGACTTCTGGGTCATCTGCGATGCCACCAAGGCCCATCTCCTCTACACCAGCGACGACGGCCACTTCTGGCGACGCGAAACCGCAAAGCAAAACTTCCCGCTCGGCTGGTCCAAACCCGAACTGCTGCTCCAGGACACCAAGGAGGCCCTCTTTGAAGCATCCTGCACCTACAAGCTCAAAGGCCGCGATCAATACCTCACCATCATTGAGGCTCTCGGCCAAGGTCACCGCTACTACAAAGCCTGGCTCGCCGACAAGATCGAAGGCCCGTGGAAGCCACTCGCAGCGACCCGCGACAAACCCTTCGCTGCCGCGAATCAACTCACGCCATTCGACTGGACCAACAGCATCAGCCACGGTGAGCTGATTCGCAGCTCCAACGGCGAAACCCTCGAAATTGACCCCGCAAAGTTGCGATTTGTTTTCCAGGGCGTCGATGACGAGGGTTACAAGGCCAAAAAATATGGCAGCATCCCATGGAAGATCGGGATTCTCGAACAAAGGCCTCCCGTCCTTAGCATCGAAGAACAGCTCAAGCGCATCATCATCCCGCAGGTCTCCTTCGAGGATGCCACCCTCGAAGAAGCCGTGGAATACCTTAACTACAGAGGAGTGTGCATCGATTCTCCCGATGACGGACCACGCACCGTGAATACAATCGTCATCCCCGAAGACAGCGAAACAAAGGCTTCGATCTCATTGGACCTGAGAGATGTGACCATGGGCGATGTGCTACGCAAAATCGCAGCCATGGCAGGCAAAAAACTAACTGTCCATCCATCTGCCGTGATCCTCAGTGCCATTGAGGTAAAGCTGCCATCATGGAAACCCATCCCTGGACTAAATGCCGACGAGATCATTTTTCCCGTCGTTCAATTTCAAAAAGCCACTTTGGAGGAGGCCGTGGAGTACTTTCGTGTAAAGTCCAGATTACACGATCCAAAACAAGCAGGCGTCGAAATCCGCATCAAATCAGGTATTTCCAACAAGCCAGTGATCACGCTGGATGTTAGACAGACCCCACTGCCAGAGGCACTGATGTACTCCGCCTGGCTTGCCGGCTACAAGGTGGAGGTGGTTGGGCAAGATTTTTTGCTAACACCATTGAGCAAGGATTGAGTCCGCATGGACACTTGTGCAGCTTGAGATTCAGCTTCCAATTCGCCCCTCCTGTTCATAGCATCCGCCAACCCACATCATGAAAACACGCAGCCTTGCCACCCTCGCCCTCGCTTTATACGGCGTTCTGTTTGCCCAATCATCTGCTGAGGCCCCAACGGTCCAGCAGAAGCTCGAAAAGATTATCTTTCCCACGGTGAGTTTTCAAAACGCCACGATTCAGCAAGCTCTTGAATACCTCCGCGTCAAAAGCCGCGATCTCGACACGATCAGCGAGGCTCCCGCGCAGAAAGGTGTGTCGTTTGTCGTCAAAATGGGCGGCGCCACACCTGTCCCGATCAGCCTTGATCTCAAAAACGTGCCGCTGATCGATGCGCTGCGCTACTGCACGGAACTCGCGGGGATGAAGTATCGGGTTGAGGCGCATGCAGTCATGATAGCATCTGACTTTGTTGAAATGCCGATCCCGCCTGCGGCCACGCCGCCGCCGGTGGTTGGAAATGCCGATCAGATCATCTTCCCCACGGTGCAGTTTGCAGGTGCAACCATCGCCGAAGCCGCTGAATACCTTCGTGCCAAATCCCGCGACCTCGATCCTAACAAAGAAGGCGTGAACATCGTCGTCAAGCCCGGTGGGCCGTCTGTCGAAATCGCCCTCGATCTGCGGAACATTCCTTTCTCGCACGCTATCTCCTACATCGCCGAACTCAGCGGGCACCAGCTTACGGCGGATGCGCACTCCTACATCCTCACGCCTTTGAAAGCAGAGTGATCCCATGACGCCGCTCCCGCTCGCCGATCGCTACGCTCGCTTTCGCGATGCGGTGTTCTCGGGCATCGAGGAGACACGGCTGCCGGGCTTTGCGGAGCCATTTACTGAACTCGATCTGCAAAGCCTGTGGTTCGCCGGAGCCTTTGGCAGTGAGTTCACCAGCACGGATGGCAAAGCGGTGCACATCACCGATTTCGGCATTTGGAATTCCGGCCCCGGCCCCGATTTCAACGGCTGCGCGATCACCATTGATGCGCAAACGATGCACGGCGACATCGAACTCGATCCCGATGCCCGCGACTGGGAACGCCACCAGCATGGTGCGAATGCGGATTATGATCGCGTCGTGCTGCACCTCTTCTTTGATGCGCCGCAAGAGCGTTTCTACACACGCACCAGCCAGCATCGTGAGATAACGCAGATCGTCTTGAATGCTGCGATGCTCGCGCATGATGCGAAGCCCAATCGCGGCCTCGCTGCCGCACGTTTGGGTCGCTGTGCCTCGCCCTTGCATGAGATGGAGGCTGCGCGTGTGCAGTCCATCATCGAATCCGCCGCGCAATACCGGCTGGAGTTGAAATCGAAGCGTCTGCATCGCTGCGTGGCCGCGCATGGACGTGAGGAGGCCGTTTATCAGGCGCTCGCCCGTGCACTCGGCTACAGCAGCAATCAGCAGCCCTTCGTGCTCATCAGCCAGCGCCTGCCATTGAAGCGTCTGCTGAAACTCGATGCCTCGAAGCGCGAGGCTTTGCTTTTTGGCGTCGCAGGTTTTCTCGAAGTCATGCAGGAGTCGGATACAAAGCCTGAAACTCGTGCCTACCTGCGTAAGCTGTGGAGCGAGTGGTGGAAAGCCCGCAACGAATGCCTGCGCTGGCTCGATGAACGCCAGCTTCCGCGTTGGAAGCTCAAAACCATCCGCCCCGGCAATCATCCGCAGCGCCGTCTAGGCGCGCTGGGCACGATGCTGAATGCATGGTCGCAAATCGTCGCCCCGCTGGCCGATGCCACTCGCTGGAGTCAGGCTGCATGGCACGAGACGCTGCTATCTCTCTCGCATGATTTTTGGAGCACGCATTACACCCTGCTCGCAGACCCCTCCTCCAAACCGATTGCCCTCATCGGCGAAACCCGTGTGCAGGAGATGCTCGCCAACGTTGTCTACCCGCTGCTCGTGCCCGAGCGCACGCGCCTGTGGGCCGAATACCTCGAACTCCCCGCCTTGCTCGACAATCAAAAAGTTCGCCGTGCCGTGCTGCGTCTCTTTGGCGATGACCCACGCGGCAAAGACTTCACCAAGAAGCTGCATCACCAGCAGGGCCTGCTGCAAATTTACGAGGACTTCTGCCTCGAAGACGACTCCGCCTGCGCCAACTGCCCGTTCCCGGAAAGATTGAAGGAGTGGAGTTAAATCTTCCGTTCAAACGGCATGCGCTCTCTTTTCGCTCTTCTGCTCTCTTCCTCGCTCATTTTTGCGGCTGATCTGCCTGATCCGGCGACCATCACCGCCGCCATGAAAAAAGCGGTCATTTATGCCCATACACATCTCGCTCGCGAAGGCGGTTATGCGTCCTCGTATGACAAGGAAGGCAAGATCGGCGAGGTCGAGCACGGCAAGTCGCCCACGATCATCTCCATCCAGCCGCCGGGCACGACAACGATGGGTTTGGCGATACTGAAGGCTTATCAGGCCACAGGCGATGAAGTTTTCCTCACTGCGGCCAAAGACGCGGTCAAAGCGTTGCTCAAATGCCAGCTTGCCACCGGCGGATGGGACAGCGACTTCGATTTCGATCCCGAGAAGGCTAAAAAATACCATCTCCGCAGCGATCTTGATGCTGGCGACAAAGAACCCGGCAAACGCCGCAACTCCTCCACGCTCGACGACAACAAGACCGAGTCCGCGCTGCTCTTTCTCCTCGAAATGACCCACGAGCCTGCCTGCAAAGAAGACGCGGAGCTGAAACGCTGCACCAAGTTTGCCTTTGATGCCCTGCTCGCCGCGCAAGCGCCCATCGGTGCCTGGCCGCAGCAGTTCAGCGGCCCGGCTGATGCCACCGCTCCCGTTTTAAATGCGAGCTATCCCGAGACTTGGAGCCGCACATTCCCCGCGGTGAAATACACCGGCTTCTACACGCTCAACGATGACAACCTGCAGCAGATCGCCAAGGTGTTGTTTCGTGCCTACGAACTCGAAAAAGACGAGCGCTATCTCGCTGCGCTGAAAAAACTCGGCGAGTTCTTCATCCTCGCGCAAATGCCCGAGCCGCAACCCGTTTGGGCGCAGCAGTATGATCGCGACATGCAGCCCGTCTGGGCACGCAAATTCGAGCCGCCATCCGTCACCGGCTACGAGAGCATCGGAGCCATGGAGACTTTGCACCAGCTCTGGGTGCTCACTGGCGATGAAAAATACCTCGTGCCCATCCAGCCTGCGCTTGCCTGGTTCGAGCGTTCGAAACTACCGGATGGCAAACATGCCCGCTTTTACGAGCTGAAGACCAACAAGCCGCTGTTCTTCGTCAAAGATTCCTACGAACTGACCTACGACAGCAGCAACATCCCCACGCATTACTCCTTCACCGACGACGTGCAGGACAACATCGACGACTTCAAAAAGAAACTCGCGCAAAGTCGTGAAGAACTGCAAAAGAAACTCGCCGGGCCGCAGACACCTAAAGAATGGGCCAGTCGCGCCAAAGGTGTCGCTGACAAAGCCCGCAAAGCCGCCGACTCCCTCGACAGCGAAGGCCGCTGGCTCAAAGACGAACAAATCGACGGCGGCGAGTTCACCAAGAACCTGAACGCCATGGCCTACTACGTCGAGGCGGCCAAAAAGAGCGTCCAGTAATCAGCTTCTTTGCGATCTGACGTCGTGTGTATTTGCCCGGCGTGAAAGCCGCGTCTAGCTTTCCCGCCCATCATGACCCACGCCGTCCTCAGTCTTCTCAAAGAAAGCCGTCACCCCATGCGCATCGACCTTATTGGCGTTGCTGGATCAGGCATGAGTGGGCTGGCGTTGCTGTTGCTGGGGCTTGGACACAAGGTCAGTGGTTCAGACAAGGCCACCACGCTCGAAACAGAGCGCCTGCAAAAGCTCGGTCTTCAATTCTTCCACGGCCACACGGAGAAAGAAGTCGAAGACTGTGACATGGTTATTTACTCGAGCGCCATCAAGCCGGGAAACACCGCATATGAGGCCGCTTACAAGCAGGGCATTCCGCTGGTGCGTCGTGCCGAGGCTCTAGCAGCGGTGATGGCAAACAAGAAGGGTGTCGTCGTCTGTGGCACGCATGGCAAAACGACAACCTCCGCGCTCACGGCGCATGTGCTTCGTCAAGGCGGCCTCAAACCGAGTCACTATGTTGGCGCGGAGATTCCTATCCTCGGCTCAAACGCGCATTGGGATCCCGAAGGCGAGCTGTTTGTGGCCGAGGGCGATGAAAGCGACGGCACGCTGGTGAATTTCCATCCCGAGCATGCCATCGTGCTCAACATCGAGCCGGAGCATCTCGATTTTTACGATGGCATCGAAGCCATCAAGGCGGTGTTCCGCCAAGTGCTGAGCCAGACGCAAGGGCTTTGGGTGTATTGCGCCGAAGACCCCGTTGCCAGCGAGGTCTGCGCAGGATCGCAAGGCGTGAGCTATGGCTGGAGTCGCGATCACGATTTCTCGGCGAATATCCTCACGATGCGGCCGGATCACTCCGAGTTCGAGGTGTATCAAAAAGACAAACTGCTCGGCACCGCGACACTCGGCATTCCCGGCAAGCACAACGTCAGCAACGCGCTCGCCGCTATCGCGCTTGCCACTCGTTGTGGAGTGACGTTTGACTCCGTCCAGCATGCGTTGAAGACCTTCCGAGGTGCCAAACGCCGTTTTGAGATCCGCCATAGTGGTGAGCGTTTCACCGTCGTCGATGATTACGGTCATCACCCGAGTGAAATCGCCGCCACACTGGCCACGGCGAAGGGTTTGAATGCGAAACGCATCGTCTGCCTGTTCCAGCCGCATCGCTTCAGCCGCACACAGCTTTTGAAAAAGGAGTTCGGCGCCAGTTTTGGCGATGTGGACGAGCTTTTCGTCACCGACGTCTATCCAGCGAGTGAAAAGCCGCTTCCTGGTGTGAGCGGCGAGACGATCCTCGAAGAGGTGAAGCTGCAAAACGATCACACTAAGATCGGCAGCACGCCCACGATGCCGATTGCTCGCGATAAGGTTGGCAATGCATTGCGCCCAGGAGATTTGCTCATCACGCTGGGTGCGGGCAATGTTCACGAGGTCGGCCGCTGCATTGCGCGTGATCTTCCGGTGCTCGAAAAGCTGTGCAGCATTCTCGACGCGAATGGTGGCGGCGTGGCAAGGCTGTATGAACCGATGAACCGCCACACGACGTGGCTCATCGGCGGTCCGGCGCAGTATTGGATCGAACCGCGCAATGAAGCGTCCTTTGCTGAAGTCGTGCGCTACTTGCGTTCCGCCTCGATTCCGATCCGCGTCATCGGTCGCGGATCGAATCTGCTTGTCAAAGACGGCGGCATTCGCGGTGCGGTCATCCATCCGAAGGGCGACTTCGAGAACGTCACCGTCAGTGGCAACAACATCACTGCGGGAGCAGGTGCACGGCTCAAAAAAATCGCCAGTTCAGCCCGCAATGCCGGAATCGGTGGCTTCGAGTGGATGGAAGGCATCCCTGGCAATCTCGGCGGCGCGATCCGCATGAACGCTGGGGCGATGGGCACGGAAACTTTTGATCAAATCGTCAGCGTGCGCTTCATCGACACCGACGGCAGCATCAAAGAAAAGCCGCTCGCTGAAATCACTCATCATTACCGAAGTGTGCCTGAGTTCGAGGAGCGTTACGTCGTTTCTGCGGTACTCAAAGGCTCACCAGCACCGCAAACCGAGATCGACACCAAACTTACCGCCTCGCATAACAAACGCCGCACCTCACAACCCGTCGGAGCAAGCGCCGGCTGCACCTTCAAGAACCCAGAAGTCGGTGGTGCGGGCAAACTCATCGATGAACTCGGCCTCAAAGGCCGCAGTGTCGGCAAAATGATCGTGAGCGATGTGCACGGAAATTTCATCGTCAACCAAGGTGGTGCCACAGCCCGTGAAGTGCTCGATTTGGTAGCCCAGATCAAAGAAACCGCGATGCAGGAACGCGGCGTGGCCTTGGAAATGGAAGTCAAGGTCATCGGTGAGGATCAGCCGCTGCCACTGTGATTTCGGGACGTATGCGCTCCAAGCTTGCGCTTTCGCGCACAAGCGGTGAGCTTTCCGCTTGATGCAGAAAGTTGCCCTCATTCTTTTCCTCCTTGGCCTGTTCGTGACCGGTTTGCTCGGCACGGAGACGCGGTTGCTGTTTTTTTGGCCGGGATGTGCGCTCATCGGGCTGGCGGGCTTGATTGCGGTGCTGCGATGGAAATTGCGCGTGAGTTTTCAGCCGAGTGATTGGTGTCTGCTCACGGTGCTGGCTTTGGCGGGCTACTTTGGCTGGCGGGCGTGGATTTCGCCGGTGGAAGTGTATGCACGTGAGGATGGGGCGATTTTGCTGGCCTGTTTCGTGGCCTACCTGATGACGGTAACAGCGGCTAGCCATCCTAAGTGGCGGCTGGGTATCGTCTGCGTGCTGCTGGTGCTAGTGGCAGGAAATTTGACGGCGGGTTGGCTGAACTTCAAAGGACGCTGGGATTTTCATCTCGTGCCTGGGTTTTCACGCTCATTCACCCCGGGCCGCATTGGTGGCTTCTTCAATAATCCGAATCATCTCGCGGCCTTCTTATCGTTCGCGGTGTTTCTTTCGATGGGGGTGATGCTGTTTGCACGAATTCACATCGCATCGCGGCTGCTGCTTGGCTTTGGTATAATCGCGATGCTCGCGGGCGTGACGCTGACGGTCAGCCGAGGAGCGATGCTGGGGCTGGCGGTGGGTGGCGTGATCTTTCTGCTGCTGACGCTGTGGATCGTGTGGTGCACGCGGCGTTCATTGTTTAAATGGTTGATCATCGCCCTGCTGCTGGTTTGCGGTGCAGCGGGCAGCGCTCTTTACAAGGTGGGCGCGGAGTCGATGCTCGCCCGACAGCTTAACGCGCCAATGGGCGAGGACGTACGCACGCACATCTGGCATGCGGCCTTGGCGCAACATGCAGAGTCGCCATGGATCGGCTCAGGTGCGCGCATGTTCTATGAGGGCTGCATTCGGCTGCGCGATCCCGAATCATCTTCCCAGATGGGAGACGCTCTCTTCGCGCACAACGAATACCTGCAAACGCTGGCGGACTACGGCTGGGCCGGGCTGGGACTGGTGGTGCTGGCCGTTTTTGCGCATCTGTGGAATGGCGTCCGTTTCTTGCGCTGGTTTGCTGCGGAGAAGTTTCTCACCACCGGCATGCTGGGCAGTAACACGCTGGCGCTCACGCTCGGCGGCATCGCAGCACTCGTCGCGAGTCTGGTGCATGCCGTGGTTGAATTTCACGGTCATGTGGCGGCCATTGCGATTCTAGGGGCCATTGTGCTGGGCTTGTTGGCGAATCCAGGCATCGACAGCGAGGTTTACAAGACACGCCGCATCTGGGGCCTGCGTTTCCTGATGAAAATCGTGATGCTGGCTGCTTCTGCGGCGATGATTTATGGCACAGTGATTTTCGGCGTCGCGGATGCACATGCAGCCATCGCGCGATTGCAGATCAAGCGTGGTGAAACGGATAAGGCGCTGCGCAGTCTCGCCCAAGCAGTTGAAACCGACCCACGCAACGCCGCTCTGGCTTACCAGTACGGGATGACGCTGATGGATTCCATCAAGCCGACGATGACAAAGGAGAACTATCTGCGGACGGTGGATTCAACGGTCGTGGAACTGACGCATGCTACGGCACTGAACCCATTTGATTACCTCTACCAACTGGCCTTGGCTGACGCATTGGACGCCGCCAAAAAGCCAGATGCAGCGATGAGCGCCATCCAGCGCGCCCTAACCGTGGCGCCGCTCTATGAGGAGCCGCGATTGGCTTTGGGGATGCATTACCACCGCCTCAAAGAGTTCCAGAAGGCGGAGTTCGCTTATCTCTGGGCCGGTCAGGCCAAGGCAATGAACCCTGAGGGCACCACGAACTGGCTGGAGAGCTACCGCCAGCTTCTCAGTCACACCGCCGCTCTGGCCGAACGCCAACGGGCCGCCCTGAACGCTCAGCAAAGCCGCTGAGATGCGCATTTGCCCTTCTGACGAATTCCGCTAGTATCGCCGCCCTCATGGCTCTCGCAAAAATCACCCAAGTTTCCGGCCGCGGCGTTTACGTTCCCGGCTCCGACATCGACACCGACCGCATCATCCCGGCACGCTTCATGAAATGCGTGACCTTTGACGGCCTTGGTGAATTCGCTTTCTACGACGTGCGTTTCGACAAAGACGGCAAGTCCATTGGACACCCGCTCGACGATCCTCGCTTCAAAGGCGCTTCTGTCCTGCTCTCCGGCACAAACTTCGGCTGTGGCAGCTCACGTGAGCATGCCCCGCAGGCGCTCTACCGCTTTGGCATCCGTGCCGTGATCGCTGAAAGCTTTGCGGAAATCTTTTTCGGCAACTGCACCACGTTGGGCATCCCATGTGCCGTCGCCAACACGGCTGACATCAAAAAGATCGCAGACGCGGTCGCCGCCAACCCGCAGATCGAAATCAAAATTGATGTGCAAAACCGGCAGGTTGTCTTTGGTGGTCAAACCATCCCCGTCACCATCCCCGCCACGGCGCATGAAGCACTCACAAGCGGCAAATGGGACCCGATTGCCGAACTTCTTGAAAACAAGGATGCCGTGCATGCTCGCATCACCGCATTGGGCTTCGCCTGAGTTCTCACACCTTCAACGGACGCATGGCCGACTCTGACACCACTAAGCCAGCAGGTTCGCCGTCGATGATCCGGATCTCGTCGGCTTCGCGCCACTTAGTCTCGCCAGACACGGTGCACGTCATCGGTCACCGCAATCCCGACACGGATGCGATCTGCTCCGCCATCGGTTATGCAGCGTTTCTGCGCGATGTGCGCGGCATAAAGGCAGAGGCTGCATGCTGCGGTGAACTGAGTGTGCGCACGAACTGGGTGCTGCAAACTGCTGGCGTCACCGCGCCGAAGCTCTTGCTCGATGTGCGCCCTACCGCCGCCACCATCTGTCGGCGCGATGTCTTCACCGCCAGCCCGCACCAGACCTTCCTCTCCGTTTATCGGATGATGATGGATCACAACTTCCGCAGCATTCCCATCGTGGATGACGAAGGTCGCTTACTCGGCATGCCAGCAATCCAGGATTTGGCGCAGCTTTTTCTGCCTGCCCGCACGAATGAGAAGACCGTCGCAGCCAATCGTGAGGTGCGCACGAGTTTGCTGAATATCGTCAATGCGCTCGACGGCATCGTCGGTGGCATGGCTCCCGATTTGGAGACTATTTTGGATCTTGTGCTTGTTGTTGCCGCCTCGGGTGTGGAGACCACGCGCAAACGCGCGCAGCAGTTCCCGGCAGACCGCCTCGTGGTGGTCACGGGCGACCGGCCGGAGATTCACGAACTTGCCGTCGAAATAGGTGCGCGTTGCCTCATCATCACCGGGAAGTTCAAAGCTGCTTCCAGCATCCTCACCCAAGCTGCGGAGAAAGGTGTCGCGATCATCTATTCGCCTTATGACACCGCCAGCACCTCGCAGCTTCTGCGCTTCTCGCGTCCCATCGGCGAGGCGCTGACGCATGAGTTTCTGTCCTTTGGCTCACGCACGCCATTGCGTGAGATCGTGCCTGCGGCGCAGCATTCGCCTCAGCCTTTGTTTGCCGTTGTTGATGAGGAAACACACGCACTCCTTGGCGTCTTCTCAAAATCCGATCTCATTGATCTTCCACGTATGAAGCTCGCGCTTGTCGATCACAACGAGTTCGCCCAAGCCGTCGCCGGTGCTGACGAAGCGGAAATCATCGAAGTCATCGATCATCATCGTCTTAGTGGCAATCTGCGCACCAAGGAGCCGATTCGTTTCATCAACGAGCCGGTCGGCAGCACTTCGACCATCGTTGGCATCATGTATCGCATGCAAAAAGCCGCGCCTGACAAAGGCACGGCCATTTGCCTCTGCGCTGGCATCATCTCCGACACGCTGCACCTCACCAGTCCCACGACGACGAGCACGGATAAAGAGATTCTCGAATGGCTCGCTGAGATCGGCGGCATCGACAGTGCCCAGTTCGTCAAAGATTTCTTCGCCGCCGGTTCCATGTTGCGCGAGCAAACACCAGAACGTGCGCTCGAAAGTGACCGCAAGGTCTTTGAGGAAAACGGCTGGCACATCAGCATCTCCCAGATCGAAGAACTCGGTCTCGACGAGTTCTGGAAACGTGAAACTGAATTGCAAGGCGCGCTGCAATCGCTGCTCTCCAAGCATAGCCTCCATTTTGCCTGCCTCATGGTCACGGATATCACACGTCATCACAGCGTGTTGCTCGTGGCCGGTGATCAACGTGTCATCAACGCCATCGACTACCCACAGGCCAAGGAGCATGTCTATGACATGCCTGGCGTAGTGAGCCGGAAGAAGCAGCTCTTCCCCTACATGAGTCACGTCGTCACGAAGCTGGCGGCACCCTGAGCCCGCTCACGCTTCTTTGAAGCTACCTGTTTCCAAAAAGCGCCGCACAGCTCGCATGACGGCGGGTTTGAATAGCACTGTGAGATGATTCACCGGCAGCACGATGAAATCCGTCTGTCCCTCCACCTGCCCGCCTTGTGTCGAAACAATACCGTCGTGTTCTGCTCCGAGAACATGGCCAAACAAGCGCAGTGTGCCCTGGTTTCCCATCAACACACCCGTTCCCGGCGGTAACGGACCAAGCGCCTTCGGTGTGTGGTGCGGTTCTGTCCCCAATTCATCCACCACCGGCCCCAGCACCCAGCGCGGCCAGCCCAGCGGCTGCACCAGGTCGATGATCTCGCTGCCCTGATTTGGCGGTACGAGCAGGACTGCGCGCCCGAGCGGAAACTCCGGATCACGCCTTGCCGCCCATGCACGAAACACGATCCCACCGAGTGAATGCGTCACAAAATGCACCCGCGATCCCGCTTCGATCTTCAATTCCGCCAACTGTGGTTTGATATGTTTCTCCACCGCCTCTGCAATCGAAACACTGCGTGACGGATAACCGATGCTCCTCACGCGATAGCCGCAAAATTTCAACCACATGCCCACCACCCACATGCTACGCGTCGAACGCCCAAGTCCGTGGATGAGGACGACGGTGTCGACGGGTTGTAGTGAGCTTCGAGTCATGCTGGTTGATACATTCAACCAACTTGCCGCTGCAAACCAATCAATGATTAAACAAGAATGCTGGTGAGTTGATCAGCGCCCACGCCAGATCTTGTGCAGCCGTCAGTCGCTTGTTGCCGAGCTGGGTCTGGCTCAGGGCGGAGTCGCGGCGGAGTTGGATGAGTTTGGGGTCGAGCACGATGGGCTTTTGGGAGTCGGTGTGCTTGGTTTCGAGGGCGATGAGCTGTGGGTCGACGGGGAGCGGCTTCTTGGCGGCGGCGAGGAGTTTCTTTTGAGCTTGGAAGTCTTTGAATTGATTGAGGAAGTGCTGGGTGAGCACGGCGGTTTGAGCTGGAGTGCGTTTGGTGGCTTTGAGGGCTTCGGCGACAGCTTGGGCGGTGCCGAAGCGGACGATGGGGCTGCTGGTGACCCACAGACGGAAGCGACCGGGGTTGTATTTGCCGTTCTGGAAGTTGCTGGTCATCTGGATGGTGAACTGCGTGCCGCCTTCTTGGGTGATGGGCTTGTCGAATTCATACGTGGCCTCGTGACGGAAGCCGCCCTGCGGACTGACGGCCCAGCCTTTGTCGCGATTGCCTTTTTTGAGAGTGAAGGCGAGATCAAAGCCTTCTTGTTGGAAGTCAGCTTTGGGATTCTTGAGCGTCTGCTCGGCACCGCCGCGTTTGCTGCGTTTGGCGTCGATGGGATCGGTGCGCACGCTGAATTCGCCGAGGACGAAATTGCCATCGGGGGCGAGTCCGGGGCCGTTGCTGGGCAAGCGGTCGTCGGGGAGCATCTCGATCTTGATGGCGGTGATGTTGTTGAGCGTGCTTTTGCCGATGAGTTGGTAGTTGCCGGTGGTTTCGCGGCCTTCGGGCATGGCGGTGGCAAAGAGGCTGCCATCGGGCAGGACTTCGAGTTTTTCGACGCCACCGGCACGCTGCACTTTGATGTCGAGCGGTTGCCATTCGGTGGTGAGATCGACGTAGCCTTCCCAAGCGGGCTGCTGAGCGCCTGCGGTGTCATAAACGGTCTTCACTTTGGCTTCGGCGGCGGTGATGGCGGCTTTGCGTGCAGCTTCTTTTTTGGCGATCTCGGGAGCCATCTTCACTTTGTAGCCTTCGAGTTCTTTTTTGGCAGCGTCGATACCTGCGAGGCGTGCTGCCTCGGCTTTTTCGATGGCGGGCTTCTGCTCGGCTTCTTTGGCCTGCCAGACGGCGGCGAGCTGTTTGTTTTCGGCATCAAGACCGGCGCTGTTGGCGATGGCGGCATCGATTTCTTTGTCTGTGGCGTGACGATTGATGACGCGGACAAAGATGGCATCGACGAGTTGGCGATCATCTTTGATCTCGGCGGTGAGTTTGGCCAAAGCGTTGCCGGCATCGCTGATGGCATCACCAACAGTGGGACCGCTCATGAGGGCCATGACGGGGCCGAGATTGACCTCGTTGTTGCGTTCGCACTCGCACACGCTTTCACGTGCAGGGCGACCGAAGTTGGTGAGGAAGCCATCTTGCAGTTTGATTTGCGCATCGGCCAAAGCGGCGGCGCGGGTGCCTTTCGGCACGCCGGGGATGTTGGGCATGCTGCCAGTGACGGCGAAGACGGAGTCAAACAGCACTTCAGCGGGCAAGCGGCGGGCTTTAGCGTGGCTGTAGTTGGTTTTGTCGTCTTCGTTCCATTTGTTGGTGCTCAGCGCGAGGTTGTAGGTGCGGCTGTTGGCGATGATTTTCATCAGGTGGCGCACATTGAAGCCGCTTTGGACGAATTCGTTGGTGAGGTATTGCAGCAGCTCAGGATTGCTCGGCGGATTGCCAGCGCGGATGTCATCGAGCGGTTCGATGACGCCCGTTCCAGTGAGGTAACCCCACACGCGGTTGGCGTAGCTCATGGCAAAGTAATCGTTGTCTGCGCTGGTCATCCAGGTGGCAAATTGATCGCGGCGTGTGGTGGCGGTTTTGCTGACGAGTTCGGCATCGAACGGCACTTTGGGTGCGACGGGCTTGTTGGTGCGCAGGTGCATCACATCGCCGTCTTTTTTATCGCTGATGATTTCATACAGCGGCTTCGCGCCTTCGACAGCGGTGCCGCCGATGGTGGCTCCTTTGGCCTGTGGATCGCCTTTGAGATCGACCTGGGCAAAGTAGGACGCGGTTTCATAATACTGATCCATCGTCCATTTCTCGAAGGGATGGTCGTGGCACTTGTTGCAGTTGAAGCGGGTGGCCAAAAACAGGTGCGTGGTGTTTTCGGAGAGTTCTTCCGGGCTGCGCACGGTTTTGAAATACGAGGCCGCAGGATTGTCTTTGTTGGAGCCGGTGGCGGTGATGATGCGATACGCGAAGCGATCATACGGCGTGTTGTCAGCGACTTGCTGCTTGATCCAGGCGCGCAAACCGGTGGCGCCTTCGCCGCCGAGGAATTTGGAGTTCACTTGCAGCATGTCGGCCCATTTGTTGGCCCAATGTTCGACGAAATCAGGATTACCGATGAGTTTATCAACGATCTCGCTGCGCTTCGTGCGCACGTCGCGTTTATCGGCGAGGAATGCGACGACTTCTTCGGGCTTCGGCGGCAGGCCGGTGAGATCGAGATGGATGCGGCGGAGGAAATCTTCATCGCTGCACACACCGCTGGGCTCGATCTTCATGCGCTGCCATTTTTGGGAGACGAGTTCGTCGATCTTGTTCCACTTCTCGGGCTCCTTCCAAGCGAAGCCGCTGCGATCGCCCATGACGGTGATCGTGGTGGCGGCGTAGCTGCCTTCAAAGCGGGCGAGGATCGGTGCTTCACCGCGACGCAGGCTGGTCATGAGGCCTTTTTTGTCGGCTTCGATGACATCGCCGTTGCCGCTGTCGAGGAAGGCCTCGGCGGTGACGTCTCTGACATAACCATCGGCATAGCGGGCCATGACGCGGAGTTGCTGACGCTCGCCGACTTTTTCGATGACTGGATTTTTCGGCGACAGCTCGATGCTGGTGACGCGCGGTGTTTTCATGTCGAGCTTTGCACCCTGGCTGATCCAGGCCTTGAGCGTTTCATAGTAAAGCTCTCCCGGCACGCTGAGTTGGCCGCCTTCATGCGGTACGCTGCCGCTGGCTTTCAGCAGCATCAGCGAATGCTCTGGCGATGCGACATTCGCGCGGCGGCTGGCGAGTTCATCGGCAAAGGCGAGCACGTCATAAACGGGGTCGTAGCCACGCAGCGAGAGCTTGAAGCCTGCCTTGCCATCCTTCGCGCCGTGGCAGGTGCCGGCATTGCAACCGAGCTTGGACATGATGGGCATCACATCGCGCACGTAGTCGGGTTTCAGCGATGTGTTCATGCCTGCGACGGTGACTGGAACAATCGCGGATTTTCCAAGGAAGGCGATCTTCACGCTGGTGGCACCGTCTTTGTCAGGGCGCACGAGTCCGCGCGTGCTGATGTCGATCACGCCTTCATTCGCAGCGGTGATTTTGGCCATGCGGGTGATGTCGGCGCGTGTGCCATCGCTCATGCGTGCGGTGACGAGAAGCTGTGCGTATTCAGCGGGCTTGCCGATCTTGATGGTGGTCGGTTCGACATCAATGGAGGCCACCGTGGGGCCTGCGTGCAGCGTTTCGACCTTGTCGTCCTTTTTCACTTCCACACGCACTGCGTCGTCAGCCAGCACATCACTTGCGGCGAGGATTTTTTCCTTCACCAGCGGCACCGAGACGAATTCTTTGGCGATCTTGCCCGTAGCGGCATCGATGAGGCGGATTTGGCCATCCTGGCCTGCTGCGGCGACCGTTTTGCCATCGGGGCTGAAGGTCACGCTAAAGATGCCGCAAGGGATCGCGGTGGTGCTGAGCTGCTGCACGCCTTTGGTCACCCAATCATCGAGTTCCTTGCCTTTGCCGTTCACGGTTTCTACTAGCTTCTTCACTTCGGGCGGCATCGTGCTGTCGTAATCGCTGCTGTAAATATTCACCGCGCCTGCTCCTTCAAAGGAGGCACCTGCGGCGATGCGCTTGCCATCCGGTGCGAAATCCACGCCAAAGATGCGGCCCTGCATGACGGGGAATTTTCGAATGAGGTTCGCGTTGTCGCCGATGACACGCTTCGTGATGCGCTCCATGCGGTAGATCGCCGGAATGCCATCCGTGCCGCCGATGAGGATCTCATCGCGCAAAGGATGCCGCGCCAAAACCTGCACACCACCTTTGAGCGCACCGGGCGTGATGGACGTGACGTTATCGACGAAACGCTGTGTGGCGACCTCCGTGAGCTTCACGCTCATGTCGCGACCACAAGAGACGACGTGCTTGCCATCCACGCCCCACACCGTGTCGAGCACCCAGTCGCTATGACCGCCCATGAAGAGCGTTTCTTTGCCTGTAGCTGCTTCAATCGCACGCACCGCATTGTCACCGCAACCAAACGCGAGGAATTTGCCATCCGGCGACCAACTCGCGCCATACAGCGTGTCAAAGGTCAGTGACTTCGAGAGTTCGAGCTTCTTTGCCGCCACGTCCCAGATCTGGATTTCACCCATGCGCGCCGGACTGCCGCCCGTGACCGCGATTTTCTTCCCATCCGGCGACCACGCGAGCTTCTGAATGCGCTCCGCGAGTCCCACCAAGCGAGTAACGATGCCACTGCCATCCGCCTTGTGCACCAACACCTCATGGTAACCCGCCACCGCGATCTGCGTGCCATCTGGGGAATATTCCAGCGACGTGACCGCCGGAGCCGTCACATAAACCGGCGGATGCACCATGTCATACTGCGCCTTCGCTGACGCGGGCGTGTCGTCTTTCGCGCCTTCAGTAATCCAGCGCTCGATCAGCGCGATCTGCGACGCATGCAGCGGGTCCGCCTTCTGTGGCATCTCCACTTTGCCTTTTTCGTCCGGTTTGATCAGCTTTAGCAGATTCGACTCCGCCGCCTTGCCCGCCACGATCGCATGCCCCTCCTCTCCGCCTTTGAGCAGCGCCGCGAAGTCCGTCATGATGTAGTCACCCTTCTTCTTCGCCGGCTGATGGCAGCCATTGCACTGCGCCTGAAAAATCGGCCGGATGTGCTTATAAAATGACACCGGCTTATTCGGATCAATACCCTCCTCCTTCTTCGGCGGCGCAGCATGCACCGCAGCAGAGAGGAATAAGGCAGGAAGGAGGAGACGTGTCTTCATGAGCATAACAAGGGTTGAAGGGCCAAAAAAACGGCCCAAGAGGCGGAAACCTTGCGTCAGGAGCTTGTGAGGGCGGAATCGTCCATGCCAGCGGCGGAAATGAACGCCGGTTGACCTGAAGGCTGCCAGCGCGGACGATGCTACATGGCTTCCCCCACTGACCGCACGCACACGATTGCTGTTTTCTGCGACTTTGAAAACCTGGCCATTGGGGTGCGGGATGCGAAGTATGATAAGTTCGACATGAACAAGGTACTGGACCGACTGCTGCTGAAGGGCAGCATCGTGGTGAAGAAGGCGTACTGCGACTGGGACCGCTACAAGAGCTTCAAGGCGACGATGCACGAGTCAGCGTTCGAGATGATCGATATTCCGCATGTGAGCCAGAGTGGAAAGAACTCGGCAGACATTCGCATGGTCGTGGACGCGCTTGATCTCTGTTACATGAAGTCACATGTGGACACCTTTGCCATCGTGAGTGGCGATTCGGATTTCTCGCCGTTGGTAAGCAAGCTGCGTGAGAATAATAAGACCGTCATTGGCGTGGGCGTGAAACAGTCCTCCAGCGGGTTGTTCATCGACAACTGTGACGAATTCATCTTCTACGACGACCTTGTTCGTGAGGAGGAGAAGACGAAAACGCGCCTTGCACGCACGAAACCCGCACCCACTGCGGCCAGGGCGGCCTCGCCGGAGAAAAAGAGCGGCGGTGATCCTGAAAAGGCGATCCAGCTCGTGGCAGAGACGGTCGAAGCGATGCTAGGACGCAGTGGCAGCGATACGGTGTGGGCCGGGCCGGTGAAGCAGGCCATCCGCCGCCGCCAGCCACAGTTTGACGAGCGTTTCTACGGTTTCAGTACCTTCAGCGCGTTGCTGGAGGCCATGGCGACACGCGGCCTCATGAAGCTGGAGAAAAATGAGAACGGGTATCGCATCAAGGCGGCCTCGTCGGAGGAGTAGTACGATGGGCACTCCTGCCCGTCGGCTATGTGTGATTGCTTCGCCCTTGGATCGACGGACAGGAGTGTCCGTCGTACTTTATTGAGCGCTGCGCTCGAAGGATGCGGATTTGTTTTCGATGAAGGCGAGCGCTTCACCGGCGAGGTAGAGTGAACCGGCGATCAACGTGGGTCTTGGGTATCGCACTGCTTCCAGTGCATCGACGATGCTTGCATGTGTGGTCACAGGAAGTGTTTCGAGGCCGAGACTATTCCAGATTTCTCGTAGCGTTTTCGCTGGCAAGGCACGCGGTGAGTCGAAGCCGGTGAAATGCCAGCATGCGGCGATGGGCGCTAGCTCACGTAGCACGGCGGCGGTGTCTTTGCCAGAGACAGCGCCGAAGATGATCTCGGCTTTCTTATCGGGAAACTGCTCGCGCCAAGTTTGAGCGAGAACGCGGGCAGCGTCGAGATTGTGGGCACCGTCGATGATGATGGGGCCGATTTTTTGAAAGCGTGCGGGCCAATGCACATCGACAAGACCGCGTGCGATGACGTTTTCATCGAGGGCAAAACCTGCGGCATGCAGCGCGGCGATGGCCATGGCAGCATTCCAGCGTTGATGCGATCCGGACAGGCCGGTTTCACCCACCCAAGGCGCTTCGATGATCGTCAGAGGTGCTTTGCGTTCAGCTGCATTCTGCTGGATGACATCGAGTGCTTCAGCTTCTTGCCGCATGGTGATGACAGGCACGCCGGGCTTGATGATACCGGCTTTTTCAGCGGCGATCTTTGCCAGTGTGTCACCGAGCATGTCCATGTGATCCATACCGATGGGGGTGATGACGCAAACGGCGGGCGTGATCGCATTCGTGGCGTCAAGTCTGCCGCCGAGGCCAGTTTCGAGCACGACCCATGAATTGTTGCGTTGCGCGAACCATTCGAGCGCGAGAACGAGTGTAAGCTCGAAGAAGGTGGGGTGCGGATTCCAGTCGGAGACCCGTTCGCGCAGGCGGGTGATACCTGCGGCGATTTCAGTGGGCGTGATCATGCGCTCGGCGTCACGAATGCGCTCACCGAAGTGAATGAGATGCGGGGAGGTGAAAAGGCCAGCATTGATGCCTGCGGCCTGCAAGATCGAATGCACGAAGGCGCACGTGGAGCCTTTGCCATTCGTGCCGGCAACGTGGATGAATTTTTGGGCTGCGGCAGGGAGATTAAGCTCACTGAGCAGCCGCTGCAC
>Ga0209086_10001072_pt1 | contig 22446 bp, 29 predicted proteins | sample M_130207_XF_Meta_FD_187312 | JGI IMG/M metagenome (GOLD analysis project Ga0209086, IMG submission 187312) | Freshwater microbial communities from Lake Montjoie, Canada to study carbon cycling - M_130207_XF_MetaG (SPAdes) (version 2) | ecosystem: Environmental > Aquatic > Freshwater > Lake... | reverse complement strand
TTGAGAACCACATGGAGCAGGAGCTTATTCCGGTATGACTACGACCCACAACCACCCCGCCCCGCCCCGCCCGCGCATGAGCAGGCGCGAGATTGCGCTTGCAATGGGCGCGGGGATGCGGTAGAGATTGATCACCATGAAGGCGCTTACCCTTCCAATCCAAGAAAACTCTGCCCGCACGTGCCGGTTGCTTTCGCAGCCGGGTAAGCCACGTGCGGGCGCTTTTCTGCTATGAGAACACAAGGAAGCTGCCGTTTCGCGCCCTACTACAAGGCGCAATGGTTCGACGAAAAACAACTCGCGTGGCGCGACGTGCAAAAGCAATTTGCGACGCCAGAGGATGCCCGCAAAGCATTCGGAAAAGGCAAATGGCGCGTGATGGAAATCACAGAGAAGGGACGCAATCCGCTATGAAGGCAAAACTCGAAACATTCACGGCAAGCGGTAAAAGCATTTCCGTTGTGCGTGATGACTTATTGGTCGGAGGCACGAAAGAGGCGGCGTTGCTTTCCTTCATCGAAAACATGCCGGAACGGGAGCTTGTCTATGCAGGACCGCGCCAAGGCTACGCGCAGATAGCCGTTGCCGCCGCCTGCAAAGCGACTGGCCGCAAGGCGACGCTCTTTCTCGCAGAGAGCAAGATAAAGCATCCGCGAAGCATGAAAGCGGCGGAACTTAGAGCGGAATTGCGCGAGGTGCCGTGCGGTTATTTGACCGTGGTTCAAGCGCGGGCGCGGGAATACTGCCGCGAGACAGGGGCGCGAATGCTCCCGTTTGGGCTGGCGTGCGAGGAAATGGAAAGCGCGATTCAGGCGAGGGCGAGGGCTTTGAATATCTCGCCGATGGAAGTATGGAGCGTGGCCGGTTCAGGGACATTGCAGCGCGGGCTGCAAAGGGCTTGGCCACTGGCGAAGTTCTACGCCGTGCAAATTGGCAAGCCGCCGCAAGCGGGGATGGCGGAAGTAATCGTCGCGCCGGAGAAATACGAGCAAGACGCAAAGCTGCCGCCTCCATTCCCTTCGTGTTCAAACTACGACGCGAAGGCTTGGCAATTTATCTGCGAGTCAGCAACGGACGGAGCAATTTTCTGGAACGTAGCACTATGAATATAGACAATCACCTATACGGCACCGACCTATTCGGCGAGTCCATGCGCCCGCCCGTCACGTCGCCCGTGGCTCAGAAGTTCCTCGTGTCGCCCTTTACCGTGCTCAATGCGCGGGAGGGCGACTGGCAGGAGCGCAAGCGGGCTTGGATAGGAATAGGACTGCGCGGCGAAGAAGGGCGCGGCGGCGTGCATAATTATGGCAAGAGTTGCGTGATTCAAACGCACGGCAATGGATGGAATGGAATCAAAGTAATGACCGGCGAAATGGATGCGCCGGAAGTGGAGCAGACGGGAAGCTCTGTATTTGACCCCGTGCTATGCGAGCTGGCTTACCGCTGGTGGAGCGGCGAGGGCGCGCAAATCCTCGATCCGTTCGCGGGCGGAAGCGTGCGCGGTATCGTCGCCGCGCACCTTGGCCGGAAGTATTGGGGGTGCGACCTCCGCGCCGAGCAAATCGAAGCGAACCGCGAGCAAGGCGCGGCGCTGTGCGAAGGCAAGCCGCTGCCGGAGTGGGTTTGCGGCGATTCGATGAACGAAGTCGAGAAAGCGCCCGAGGCGGATTTCATCTTTTCGTGCCCGCCCTACGGAGACTTGGAGCAATACAGCGACCTTCGCGAGGACTTGTCCGCGATGCCTCACAAAGATTTCGTGATCGCGTATCGCACAATCATCTTCCGAGCCTGCAAGCGTCTGCGCGAAAACCGATTTGCGTGCTTTGTGGTGGGCGACTTCCGCGACGGCAAGGGAAACTACCGGAACTTCGTTTCTGAGACGATAGCGGCCTTCCTAGACGCTGGGCTGGCCCTCTACAACGAAGCAATTCTTGTCACAAGCGTCGGCAGCGCATCCATGCGCGTTACACGGCAATTCAGCGCTGGGCGGAAGCTGTGCAAGACACACCAGAACGTGCTTGTGTTCGTGAAAGGCGACGGACGGAAGGCGGCTGATATTTGCGGATTGACAACGTAACGCGCAAAGCGTTACATACGCGCATGTATAATAAACTATTTACCAAAATTCTCGACTCGTCAATCTGGCTGGAGCCATCCGGCACGCGCATCATCTGGCTCACGATGATTGCGGCAATGGATGAAAACGGCTTCGTCCAGTTCGCCAGCGTCGCCAACCTCGCGCACCGGGCGCGCATCGAGCTTGCAGAGGCTCAGGCGGCGGTGGACTGCTTGGAAGGGCCGGACACGAACTCATCCGATCCGGAGCACGAAGGCCGACGAATCGAGCGCGTGCCGGGCGGATGGATGATTCTGAACGCGGAGAAATACCGGGAAATGGTGACGCGCGCCGTCATTCAAGAAAAAACCCGGCAGCGTGTCGCGAAGCATCGGACAGAGAAAAAGAGGGCATGTAACGCATCGGTAACGCATGGTAACGCATCGGTAACGGAAGGTAACGCTTGTGTAACCCCATCAGACACAGACACAGACACAGACACAGACTCAGCCACAAAAGCAGGATCAAAAGCATTCCAACCAGAAGAACCCTCCCCGGCTTCTGCGAAGCCAAAAGGGGTGGTTGAAGGAAAGAACTCGGACAGGTTGCCGCTATCCGACCAGAGCAAACGCTTCGCAACCATCATGGGCCGACGCCTCACGACGGAATGGAGCGAGGACGAATGCGCCGCATATCGCAAGCTCGGCACCGTGGCAGAGCCTGACCTCGACCTTGTGGAACGATTCTACACCGAATCGAAAGGAAAGCCCGACGCCTATCTTCGCACGTCATTGCTCACGTTTGTCCGTCACTTCCGAGGCGAGATTGACAAAGCGCGCGCGTGGTTTGCGGCACTTCCTCAACCGAAAACCGCCAGCTACTACCTGCCCGGCGTGGGCATGGTGAACGCGAAATGAGCGACTTCACGCAAACCATCCCTCACGACACGGACGCCGAGAAGGGCATTCTCGCTTCCATCCTGCTTTCTCCGGTTTCCGTGCTTTCCCTTTGCGCTTCGGCCTGCATCACGGCGCAGGCGTTTTACAGCGCATCGCACGCTCTGATTTTTGAGACAATCGGCGAGGCGCACGGCTCATCGAAACCTCTGGATTTCATCGTGCTGGCTTCCGCGCTACGGGACTCCGGGAAGCTCGACCGCATTGGCGGAGCGGCGGCGCTCAACGAGCTTTTCGTGTTCCTCCCCACTGCCGCCAACGCAGCGCACTACATCGGCATCGTCGCCAAAGCCGCCCTTGCACGCCGCGCATACTCACTTGGGGAGAAACTACGCACCGCAGCGTTCGACGCCGAATTTGACCCCGTGGCGGCGCTTGCCGAGGCACAGCAGGAGATCGTCGCGATGCTCACGCGCAACCGGGCAGGCGCGAAATCCACGAAGGAAATCATCCGTGAAATTTGCTTTGAAGTCATCAACGGCAAAACCAACAGCGACGTGCTCCCGACCGGCATCGCGGGAATGGATGCGATGCTTCAACTCAACCGATCCGATTACCTCGTCATCCCCGGCCCTACATCATCGGGCAAGTCGGCACTCGCCGCGCAAATCTGCATCGCGATGGCAAAGCAGGGCGCGCGCGTGCTTTACGTGCCGCTGGAAATGAGCGCAAAGCAGGTGCTCACCCGCGCCATTGCATCGGAGAGCGGCTGGAACGCAGACCGCGTGCGCGGAATCACCATCGCCGCCAGCCGCCAGAACAACCCAGACCTCGACAAAGAAGCGCGCGAGGCTCAGGTGAAATTCTCCGAGGGCGCTTACAAAATCGCCAACCTCGACCTTGCCGTGCGGGACGACATCACCGACCTTGACGGCATCCTCGCGATGGCTCGCGCGCACGCGGCGGAGAAGCCGCTAGACGTGCTGTGCGTGGATTATCCGGCGCTCATGTCCATGCGCGGCACGTTTGAACGGCGGCAACTCGCGCTGGCGCACGCGTCGCAATCGTTTAAGCGGTTCGCAACCGAGATTCGCGGACTCGTCATCACTCCGAGCCAAGTGAACAAAGACGGCGGCACCCGCGAGGCGGCAGACTTTGAGAACGATGCCAACGCCATCCTCTCCGTGTCCTTCGACCCTGACAACGAATCCAAGCGCATCGTGCGAATCGCAAAGCAGCGCGACGGCGAACGCGGGCAGGCATTGCCGCTGGAATGGCACGGCTCGACCACGTGCTTTCACGACACATCAAAACACATCCCACAATGACCGACACACCAACACCTGAAACAGACGCAATGTTCACCGACAACGTGCCAGAGGACGCGCAAATCGTGGCCTTCTGCGAGCGGCTGGAGCGCGAGCGCGACGCAGCCCGCGCCGAGCGGGACGTGCTCCGCGCCGCGCTGGAGCTAATCGCCTGCCCGATGCGACCGGACGGCACGTTCAACCGCGACCGCGGCACCTGCGGCAGCATCGCCCGCGGTGCCCTCAACACCCTCACCCGATGACGCAAACTGACTTTTTCCCGTACCTCCCCCGCCGCCTCACGCACGCGGAGATCATCGCAGGCTTTGCCGAGCTCCTGCGCGCGGTGGAGGCGATGACGTTCTGGCAACCCTGAACCCCCCCACTTAAAAAAAATTAAAAAAGACATTGACGCGCCGACGCAGCCCGCTAGATTCGACCCATGAACAACACGAACCAAATCAAAATCGCAGACATGGGAACCACTGGCCTTGTAAACTGGGTAATCACCGGAAGCCGACGTATGCGCGGCGCTCGCCTCGGCACGGCGAAGAAAATCATCGCGGCGCGCACGCAGCGGTGGGAGTCGGTGAACGCTTTTTGCAAGTGCGTCAACCGCGCACTGGGGTTCTAAATGCCCACGCACTTGACCCGCCCGCTCCTTGGCTGCCGTCTGCGCGACTGCGGATCCCCTGACTGCCCTACGTGCGCCGGATCCGAGGCCGCGCGGCTCTACCGTGAGCAGCAGGAATGCGAACATGAGGAGCATGAGCGCGGCCACTGCATCGCCTGCGGGGCGGACATCACCGACACGCTGGACGGCCAAGCCGAGGACGCCGCCGACGCCGCTCAAGACCGCTGACCCACCCCTATGCGCAACGTAAGCCACTCCGCCAACACGCACCTCAACTACCGCTCCCGCTGGAAGGCCCGCGATGCCGTCTCATCGCAGCGCCACGGCGAGAAAATGGACGACATCCGCCTCGCCTGCCACCTCTGGCTCCTCCGCTGCTGCCCCGGCTACGCGCAGGAGCACGCCGAACTCGTCGAGCAATACGCGCGCGGGCTTGGCCGTGCTTGACACGCGCACGCTGCGGTGGTAAACGCTGGCAATGCCCACCGAACCAGTCGAGCACCGAACCCCGCGCGATGACGCAATGGAAAAGGAGGATGGCTTCGGCGACGATTACGACGCGAGGGCCATTGACGCCATACGCCGCGTGCTGGCCATGCTCGCACCGGCCAACCGAGGCAAGGCTAGCGTAGTATCCACAGGATATCGCGTCATTGCGCTCGGCATACTTATGCGCAGGGAGACACGTAGCTGCGAGACCATAGCAAAGGAGCTAGGCTGCACTCGCGCTATCATATCGCATTACGTGCGCAAAATGTCGGTGGAGCTTGGAATCCAGTCGCCGGACAGGACTGCGGAGGCGATAAAAACATATCAAAAGAGGCAGTGCCAAATATGGAAAAAGCGGCTAGGTGAAAAGGCAACTGCGCAGGCAAATACTGGAAAACAGGGCAAAAACGGGCAAAAACAGGGCAAAAGAGGGGGGAATAAGGAATCTTTTACCCAAAGTGTCTCTTCGCGGGTTCGCCAAACTAGCGGCAAAAACGTGTGAATTTGAAAAATAAACCAATCCCCCCTAAACCGACTAAAACGGTCGGGATTAAGGCCAAGCATGGGCGTGGCTATGACGACATAGCCGAGACCTTGGCAGCGGCAGCGCAGCGGCTAGGCTGCACCATGTCAGACCTGCGGCGCGCGAGGGATGCAGGATGCCCCGGCTTTGCTCATGGTCGCGTCAAGATTCCAGTCGTGAAGAAGTGGCTGGAGGCAAACCCGCCAGCGGAAGACGACATGGACGAGGAGGCGCTAAAGAAGCGCAAGCTCCTCGCGCAATGCCGCAAGCTCGAACTCGACGAGGCCATACTTCGCGGCGAGTTCACCGGCAACGCGATGGTGACGCAGATCGCCGTGGCGTGGTCTGCGCAAGTCCGCGCAGAGTTCATGTTGCTTCTCTCGGAAACTCCGACGTGGCAAGGGCTGGACGCGCCGAGCCTTCAAGACCGCGCCCGCGCTTTCGTCAACGGCGCACTCGGCAGGCTCACGACATTCTCGGCACCATGCACGCCTGCGAGCTAGCCATCCGCGCGCAGCTACGCATCCCGGACAACCGGACGGTGGAGCAGTGGATCATTGACCAGCGCATTCGGCCACCGGGCAGCGCGCGCGGGACGCAGATGGATCTCAGCCTCACGCCTTGGCTGCGCGAGCCGTGCGAAGCCGTCGCGGACAACCACAACCGCGAGGTGGTCATCGTCGCCCCGACTGGCGCGGGCAAGACGACGGTGCTCGACGCCTCGCTGCTACGGGCCACGCGCGAAGACCCCGGCAGCATCTTGCTCGCGATGCAGACCGACGAAGATGCGGACGCATACTACGACGAGCGGCTCGAGCCGATGCTGCAAAGTCTCGACGGCATCGGCGAAATGATTCGAGCGTTGCCGCGCGGGAAGCGGCGCAAGGGTGAGCTCGTCCTGCCTCACATGACCTGCTTCGTCGTCGGCGCGAAGATGAGCGCCTTCCAGAGGAAGTCAGTTCGCTACGTGTTGTTGGATGAAGTGTGGCAGATCAAGCACGGCCTTGTCGCGGAGGCGCGTGGCCGGCATCACGACCGATGGAACGCGCGCGTGGTGCTCACTTCACAAGGCGGATGGCAGCACGTGGACACCGACAACGGGCGCGTGAAGACTGAGCTTTACGAGGCATGGGAACGCACCGACCGGCGCGAGTGGCAGTTTGTGTGTCCCGAGTGTCACACCGCGCAGCCGTGGAAATGGAGCGGCCTCAAGTGGGCGGATGAAAAGCGGGCCGATGGCAGCGTTGACGACACGGCGATCACGCAGTCCACTCACTACCAGTGCGCGAAGTGCGAGACGAAGTTTCACGACGACATTGCGGCGCGGCGGATGCTGGCCAACTCAGGCCGCTACGAAGCGCAGAACCCGCAGCCCCTCACAGTGCCGGGCCGTCACGTCGGCTTCCATTGCAACGCCCTCACGCTCTACTATGTCGCGTGGTCAACGCTTGTGCTGGAGTGGAAAAAGGCGAGCGAGCTTACCGCAGCCGGCGACAAATCGGCGCTGCAAGTGTTCGTGCAAAAGCGGCTCGCGGAGTTCTGGCGAGACGAGGAGGATGAGCCGGGCGTCGTGCTCGGCGGCGCTGGCTACCGCTTTGCTGACTATGCGAACGGCGAACCGTGGGAGGGAGAGGTGCATCGCTTCCTGACTATCGACCGCCAGCGCGATCACCGATGGGCAGCGTGTCGCGCATGGAAGTCGGACGGCTCATCGCGCCTGCTTTGGTTCGGGAAGATACTCACCACGGAAGGATGCCGCGAGTTGCAACAGCGCATGAAGGTCGCGGACTGGGCTACACTCCAAGATGCACAATACGAGACCGGCGATGTATATGACGAGTGCGCGCGCTACGGGTGGACCGCGCTTCACGGCTCAGGTGATAGCGGCTTCACTCACAACCCACCCGGCAAAAAGCCAGTGCGGAAAATTTACTCGACGCTCAAGCAAGCGCAGGCACCGGGCGGCGGGCGTGCGCGCTACGTGTTCTTCGCCAATGAAGGCGGCAAGGACATTCTCGCCAAGCATCGCGGCGGGCACTCGGCAACTTGGGAGATACCGGACGATGCTGGCGTGGACTACCACACGCACATCAATTCTGAAATTAAGAAGGACGTGATTCAGAAAGTGACGAAGCAAATTATCCGCCGATGGTGCCGCATCGGGAGCCGACCGAATCACGGATGGGACTGCGAGGTGATGCAAATCGTCGCCGCGCTCATCAAGGGCGTGATCGCCGCGCCCGTGTCGGAGGCGGAGAAAGTTGTTGACGTGCCAGCGGAGCAGCCGTAGAAGCTCCACATCGCATCCGCGATTCTTGCGTGAAACCAAGCAATCCAACACCAAATCAGCCGCCGTCACGCCGTGCCCATTCGGGCGCGGGTTTCACCGTGGCGGCGGCACTTGGAACCAACACAACATGGAAATAGACATCACCCTCACCGTCATCTGGATCGCGCTCTCCGTAGGCGTCGGACTTGTCGCAGGCGCACGCGGCCACTCCGCTGGAGCATACTTCGCGATCAGCCTCATCCTCTCGCCGCTCATCGGCATCATCGCGGCCTGCGCCATGCCTCCGCCGAAGTGACGGCGTAGTTTTGACACGGCGGCAAGGGCATGGCCGATTTAAGCATCACCGCAGCATCAGTAATTCCTAGCGTAAACGCAGTCATCGCCATCGGCACCGCTGGCGCAACCATCGTCGCAGGGCAGTCCGTTTACATCGACACCGCGAACTCGAACGTCCTGAAACTCTACGACGCGGACGGCTCGGCGCTCACCTCGACGATGGCCGGCATTGCGCTTGGCGGCGCAGCCAGCGGGCAGCAGGTGCGCTACGTGACGCAAGACCCGGCGCTGGTGCTTGGCTGCACGATGGCAGTCGGCGATACGCTTTGGGGCAGCGACACCGCAGGCGGGCTGACAATCACTTTCGCGGAACTGGAAGCTGGCGACTACATCACCTGCGTCGGCGTCTGCACGGTTGTCAATTCGGCCATCAACTTCAAGATGATCCCGGCTGGCGCGGTGAAGGCGTAGTTTGACACCGCGAAAAAGGCGTGACCATTGACGCCGAATTCATCCTCGCACTCCAGCGCGTGATCAAGTTGCGAGGGCGCGACGTGATCGAGTCCGTCTTTCTCGGCGAGTTCTCAGTCGTGAGCGGACAGGGCGGCGGGAAGCTCGTCAACACCTCAGTCGGCGGCAAATCCTTTTCGTTCTCGCTTCCGGCGAGCATGTCCAGCGATGCGCTCATGATCGCTTGCGACAGAGCGCTCCGGCAGTGGGATTCGCTCGACGCCACGCAGCGAGCCTTGCTTTTTACAACGCGCAAACAATCCACCGTTCGCGCTGCGTTCTAAGCTATGGCACTTGTTGACCCTTACGGATTCCCTGTTTCGTCCCGGCTTCTGCACGCTGCGCAGAAGAACACCACCGAGCGCCCGTATTGGCACTCGCGGATGAACGACACGGAGAAAGACATCCCGTTCCAGGACTGGCGCACCGTTGTCAGCTACTCGCGCCGGCTCTACGCAAACGACGGACTCGTGAAGGGCGCGATTGACCAGATGGCACAGCACGCCGTGGGGCGCGCATGGGAGCCGCACTACACAGGCGAGGACACCGAATGGGCCAAGGAAGCGCAGCGATGGCTTACCGAGGAATGGTTCGGCGTGTGCGACGTGCGCGGAGATCAATGGGACTTCAAGACCAGCCTTTTCAACGACTCCGTAGCGCTCGACGTTGACGGGGATTTTCTCATCATCCTTACGGAAACGGATGGCGGCTTCCCGGCGATTCAGCACCTGCCGGCGCACAAGATTGGCATCCGCGACACGAACAAGACGACTGTGGAAAAAGGTCCGCTGCGTGGATTCCGCATCGAGCAAGGCATAATTCTGAACGAGTTCAACCGCGTCGTCGGCGTCCGCATCATCGGCGATATAGAGAAGGACGACCGCGACGTGATCGCGAATGACTGCATTTTCTGTTTCAACGCCACGCGCGCAGACCAGATTCGCGGACTCCCGACATTCTCGCACGCCATCAACGAACTCCGCGACGCATGGCAGTCGCAGCAGTGGGAACAAATCACGCATCAGCTTGCTTCGTCAATCGGCCTCATCGAGCACAACGAACTCGGCGCGGCAGACCCGAATGACCCCGGCACCGTGCTTGGCGACCAAGGCACCGACGTGGAAACCTTCACGAGCAAGCGTATGGAGGGCGGCATGATTCGCTACTTCAAGGCGGGCAGCGGCGCGAAGCTCGAAGAGTTCCTGAGCAACAAGCCCGGCCCCGCGTGGGAGGCGTTTCAAGAACGCATCTTCAAAAAAGCCCTTGTCGGCGCGTGCTGGCCGTATGCGCTGTGCTGGCCGGGCGCTGGACTCACCGGGCCTGCGGAGCGTTCGCAAATCGAGCTTGCACGGGCAACCATCCTCGACCGGCAAGAGCTTCTGCAATCGGTGGCGCTGCGCGAGATCCGTTACGCACTGAGCAAGGCGATGAACATCGGGCGCATTTCCCGCTCAACCGACTGGTGGCGCTGGAAGTTCACGCTTCCGCCGAAGTTTAGCATCGACAACGGGCGCGACGGGCAATCACGGCGAGAGGATTACAAGCTCGGGCACAAGAACCTTCGCGGCATCCTCGGCGAGCAAGGCATCGCATACGACCATCACCGCCGGGAGCGGAAGGGCGAAGTCGCGGACTTGCTATCGGACGCGCTGGAAGTGGCGAACGAAAAGGAAGTGCCGTTCGGATTGGTGCTTTCGCTCATGCAACAGCAGACGGCAACGGCGAGTGTCGGCGGTGGAATGAACGGGCAACCCGTGGCAGATCCGAATGACCCCGCGCCGGAACCAGCGCCAGTGGTTACGCCGCCCCAAGTTTGACACCGCGCAAAAAGAAAATGGGCCGCACCTACGCATTCCGCACAACTTTCGCATCCGGCGCGATTAACACGGACGCGCGCACCATCAGCGGCGTGAGTGTTATCACGGAAGGCCCCGCGCTAGGGCACGGCGTGATGATAGACGCCGAGAGTCTGAGCACCGTCAAGACGTGCGCGGAGACCTACGGCGGCGGACTCAAGGTGAAGATGAATCACCGCAGCGGCGCGGATGCCATCGTGGGCAGGCTTTCAAGTTTCCGAATTGAAGGCCAGCAACTCCGCGCGGACTTGCAGCTTTTGAGGTCGCATCCGCAAACGGCGATTGTCTTGGAAATGGCGGAGACGATGCCGGAATCCTTCGGCCTGAGCATCAGCTTTTCCGGCGCGCTGGAAGGCGAGGAAGGCGAGACGCAGTTCATGCGCTGCCTCGAAATCTATTCATGCGACATCGTGGACTCACCCGCTGCAAACCCTAGCGGCCTCTTCTCTAAATTTGACACCACCAACAATCAACATCCTAAACCCATGCTCATCGAAACTCCAGAATACCTCGCACTCATCGCCGAACACAAGATCGCGTGCGAGCAGGGCGTGACGCTCAAGGCTAATTTTGAGGCGCTCACCGCCGAGAAGACCGACCTCAGCGCGAAACTTTCCGAGGCTTCAAACAAACTCACGGACGCCGACAAGGCGATCACTGACCTCAAGGCCTCGATTGAAAAGACGGCGGCAGAACATGCCGCCGCTCTTTCCGACTTCGACAAGAAGGTGAGCGCCAAGGCCGCGACGATGCTCGCGCAGACCGGCACAACGCCGGTTGTCATCGGCAGTCCCGCCGCGCCGGAGCCTTCCGCAATCCTCACGCAGTTCAACGCAATCGCAAACCCCATCGAGCGCGTTCGTTTCTACCGAGCCAACAAGGTCGCAATCGACGCCACATTCTCCAAGTAACAACCACACCCACAAACCCAAATGGCCTACACCAATCTCAATATCGCCCGCCTCGCGAATGCCGCGCTGGAGGGCTTCGTCAAAGAGCTTTTGCCGCTCAATGTCTTCTCGCGTTCCTACTCGGCAGATGCAGTCGGGCGCACGCAAGGCAACGTCGTCCTCGTCCCGCTCATCGGTGGCCTCGTCGCCACCACGTTCGGCGGCACCTACGCCATCACGACCTTCGCCAAGAGCGTCGTGACCGTCACAATTAACCGCCACAAAATCGTCCCCATCGGACAGACCGACCTTGACGCCATCAACAACAGCGATTCTTCGCTGGAGTCGTTCGGCTATCAGCAGGGCGCGGCACTCGCGCAGGCTGTCATGGAAGACGTGCTCACGCTCGTCACCACCGCGAACTTCACCAGTGTCGGCGTCACGACCGCTGCAAACCTCGACCTCATCCAGCTTCGCGCCGCACGGCTCGCGCTCAATCAGGCTAATGCTCCGAAGTCGCCGCGCTTTGCGCTCATTGACTGCGTTGGAATGGACGCGCTGCTAAACGTCACGAACTTCGTGCAGGCGCAGATGTTCAAGGATCAAGGCGTGCTCACGGAAGGTAAAATCATGCGCGCCCTCGGACTCGATTTCTACGAACTCAATTCGAGCTTCGTTTCCGCCGCCTCGGTCGCGGGATTCATCGGCCACGGCAGCGCAATCGCCATTGCGATGCGTTACCTTGCGCCGCAGCGCCCCTTAGAATACGACACCGCGCAGGCGTTCAGCGATCCGAGCACGGGCGCGACGGTCGGTCTACGCGACTTCTACGATCCGCTCACCGGCACGCGCTACATGGCGCTGGAGTGCAACTACGGCTACTCCGCCGGCATCACCAACGGCGCACGCATCATCAAGCGCACGGACTAGCCTTTAGGCTGGATAGTTCATACAGGAGCGCCGAACTCAGCAACGGGTTCGGCGCTTTTGTGTCTTGACGTAGCGGTGGCAGGCAGGTAAAAAGCAGGCTTATGAATGCCCATCCCGCAGACTCTCCGCCGCCCGTGTCCACATCGGAACCACTCAGGGATGGGCCGGAACCGGGCGGCGCGGGCGCGCGGACTCCGCTCATTTCCCTCTGTGTCATCACAGGCAACTGTGAATCCTACATCACGCGGTTTCTCGATTCTTTCGCACCCATCGCGGATGAAATCGTACTGGTCCGCGCCATCGGAGCGCAGCAACCGGATGGCACTTTCGAGGCGGCAGAACTTTGGGCCGACACGAACAAACGCGACATCCGTTTTGCGGACTATCGCAACGCGGCAGGACACGAAGATTGGATGCACGTCGATTCGTTCTGCGCAGCACGCCAGATGTCATTCGACATTGCTGCCGGAGATTACGCATTTTGGGCAGACACCGACGACATTCTTTTGAGCGGAGCGGATCTCATCCGCGAACACGCCGAACGAGGCGGCTATACCTGCTTCGTGTTTCCATACGACATTCACGGCAAGGGCATGATGGTGCCGCGCGAGCGTATGATTCTGCGCGGCTCCGGCAAGTGGGAATGCGCGGTGCATGAACACTTCACGTTCACAATTCAACCGCCGCAAGCCATCGAAGATGAGCGGGTGGTGATTCAGCATCTACCGCACCACGAAAAGACGGGCAGCAACGACCGCAACCTCCGCATCCTCAAAAGCATTCCAGACGCGGACATGACGACTGGGCTTCTTTACCACAAGCACATTGAGCTTGCCGTGGCAGGCGACATAGACGGCAGCGTAGCGGTGGCAAAGCAAGTGCTCACGCGCGAAGACCTTGGCAGGCCGGAGAAGATGGAACTGTTTATGAACCTCGCGCAAGTCACCGACGACCCGGCGCAGAAGGCGGCGCTTTTCCTCCAAGGTTACGCGGCAGATCCACGCAGGCGTGAACCGCTGCTCATGCTTTGCAATAACGCGCTCAACGTCGGCGAACCTGAGATCGCGCTGGCATTCGCGCGGCAGATGATGGCAACGCCGAGACCTGATTTCAAAGAGTGGAACGAGCGTGCTGCGCTTTACGAATGGCTCGGAGACGACCTATACGCGCAGGCGCTCCGTGCGAACGGCATGGGGCTGGATGCGGAGATAGTCAGGCAGGAACGATTCAAGAAGCACGGCGGGCCGCGTATCGCGCTTGTCCACGCTACCAAGGGAAGGCCGCAACAGGCGGCACTGGCGCGCAAGGTGTGGCTCGACACGGCATCCCGGCCCGAATCCGTCGAGCACGTATTCTGCTTTGACGCGGACGACAAGGAAAGCCATTGCCTGCGACGCTTTCACCATCTCGAATTGCCACCGGGCGGCGGATGCGTGCGGGCATGGAACGCGGGCGCGCTAATGACGACCGCGCCGGTCATCGTCCAAATGTCGGACGACTGGACGCCTCCGCACAAATGGGACGACCTGATTCTGGAACGAATCGGCAATCCCGAAAGCGGCACGGTGCTGGCAGTCAGCGACGGGCACCGCACCGACAAGCTGCTCTGCATGGCGATTTGCACGCGGGCTTACCTCAACGTGGATTTCTTTTTGTTCCATCCGTGGTTTAGCGGCGTGTATTCGGACAACTGGTTCACGCATAAAGCATACGAGCGCGGAGTGGTCATCGAAGCGCGAGACCTAGTGTTCACGCACCATCATCCGGCATTCGGATCGAAGGACATGGACGCGACATATTCCGCGCAGAATCATCCAGACCGATACAAGGAAGGGCTGGCAATTTACGACGAACTCATGGAGGGCCGCGACTGGTCAACCGTGCCGGGCTTTTTCAACTACCATCTCCAATACACTTCCATCGCGAAGCGGCTGCAAGACGGCGACACCATCGCGGAAGTTGGAGTTTGGATGGGGCGCTCCATCATCTTCATGGCGCAAACGCTCAAGCGCATGGGAAAGAAAGTGAAGCTCATCGCCGTGGATACGTTTGCCGGCGAGGAAGGCCAGCCGGTTCACGAGGACACGGTCGCAGCACACGGCGGCAACTTCCGTGCGGCGTTCGAGGCGAACGTGGAACGGTGCGGAGTCGCTGACATGATTACCATCATCCAAGGCGACAGCGCAGCCAGCGCCGCGCAAGTCGCGGACGGCTCGCTGGCCTTCTGCTACATCGACGCCGCGCACGACTACGCGAGCGTAAAGCGCGACATCCTCGCATGGAAGGACAAGGTGAAGCCGGGAGGCGTGTTCGCAGGCCATGACGCGCAGCACAAGCCGGTCATGGATGCCGTGGATGAACTGCTACCGAATGCAAAGGTCATGCTGCCGTGCTGGATGCTCATCAAATGAATCTGCTTCTTTCGATCCTCACGCCAGCCGTGCCATCGCGCATGGCGCAACTCGCCAAGCTCTGCGACGAACTCGCGCGGCAAATCGGCGGCCTCGCCGTGGAGCACTTGACCCTGCTCGACAACAAGCGACGCACCGTAGGAGAGAAGCGGGATGCCCTCCTGCGCGCGGCACGGGGCGCATACGTGGCGTTTGTGGACGATGACGACTGGATCTCGCCGGACTACGTTGCCGAGCTTGTGAAGGTCGCGAAGGAAGGGCCGGACGTGATCACCTTCAATCAGCATTGCACAGTCAACGCGGTGCAGTTCGAGGTGCAATTCAAGCTCGGCAATCCGAATGAAGCGCCGAACGGAGTGAGCACGATCAAGCGCAACGCCTGGCACGTCTGCGCGTGGCGGCGCACGCTGGCGATTCAGTCGCGATTCCCGGCAAGCTCTTTTGGGGAAGATTGGGCGTTCGCCGCACCGCTCTGCGCGATTCCCGGCCTGCGCGAAGTCCACATTCGGAAGGTGTTGCACTACTACCGGCACAGCAGCGAGACGACTGAGGCACCGCCGCCGTAGTTTGACACGGCGCGGAAAGTGTGACCTTTTCGACGTTCTCAGCGGCGGGCCTCAAGATGGCAATGCAGACCTCGCTACTCGGCGAGAGCATCACCCTTCGCGGCGACACCTACCGGGCCGTCATTGACGACGTGGTGGCCTCGGAGATGTTCGCGGCAGGCGGAGCGATTCCAAGCGAGCCAATTTCCATCACGATCAAGACGCAGACTTTCCGACCCGAACTCGCCCTCGGCGAGCGCGTGACGGCGCGCGACCGCAACTACACCGTGCGGCAGATCACGCGGGACGAGATTAGCATCACGCTCATCGCGGAGCACACCGCGCACCGCTGATGCTCTCGCTTCGCATATCAGTCAGCGACGACGACGCGCTTTACTATATGGCGCGATGGCTAAAGGAGAAGCGCAAGACCATGGAGGAAGGACTAACAATCGCCGCGCGCTCGACCTGCAAGGCGTTCATGGAATACACGCTGCCAAAGGAGCCAACGAAAATGTCGGGCCGCGTGGCTACCGACATTCGCCGCGCATACGCTTCGCCGTCACGCGTGTTTCTCGACATCCGCAAAAAAGATCAGGGCGCGGCGGATGCGTTCTGGTATTTTCAGAAGATTGGCAAATACTCGACCGCGCAAAAAATCATGGCAGCGGATTCGCCGTCATTCTCGGACTTGAAGTTTCAGCCGTTCGACGGCGGCGCTGCACACAAGGCGGCGCGCGGCGCACGCGGGCACGTCGCGCGGAGCACCAAGCCTGCGTTTGTCACCAAGGGCAGCGACAGCAAGCTCGCCAAATACATCGCGGGCCGGCAAGCTCGTGTCGGCATGGCGAAGGCCGGATGGGTGGCAGCGTGGCGCGACCTCGGGCGCGTGCGGGACGTGCCGCAATGGGTTCGCCGGGCTGAGAAAGCGACGGGCGGCATACTCGGCAGCGCGGACAAGCAATTCCAGGGACAGGACAGCAAGCACATCATCCTTCACAATCACGTCCTGCACTCGGACGACGCATTCACAAGACAGCACCGAGCGATGATCGAACAGCTTGCGGCAAACAATCTCGTGACGTATTTCAAAATCCAATTAAACGCATGAGCGAACCTTTAAAATACAAAGCCGAAACCGCAGTTGCCAGCTACCTCGGCACCGTCGCCGCTCAAAACGGGCACGTCATTTTCAAGGGGCAGAACCCCGGCGAACAGACGCCGCCGTGCATCGTCGTCTCCGTGGGCAGCGTAGCGGAGGCATTCGCCGACGCGATGCCAAAGCGCATTCAGATCGCCGTCGAAATCATTTCGCCGATTGACACCGACCAGAATCAGGACGGCATCGCAGGCGCAACGAACGACCGTGCGCTGAACTGGAGCGCACACCGTTCGACCGTGCAGGCCATTGAAGCCGCAATGGAGGACGTGGTGGCGCTGCAAACTCACGCGAACAAGGGCAACCTCTCGACCTCGCGACCAGTGACTAGATTCTACGTTTACGACGTGGAGGAGGAAAGCCAGCAGAGCAATTACGCCGGCTCGGAGCGGATGCTCATCAGCGCACTCGGCTACGTGCTGACGGCGGAAGCAGCGGACAACTGACCGTATTTTGACACCGCTGCCTTGGCATGGCAGCAATCGCAATCACAGCCGGAAGCGTTATTCCGTCGAGTTCAGCCGTCATCAAATACGGCGTGGCCGGTGAAACGATCACGGCAGGGCAGGTGCTTTACGTCGAGGCGATCACGCTGCTCCTCAAGCTCTGCGACGCCAATTCCACGGCGTCAATCGCCACGGCTGCGGGCATCGCCACGAACGGCGCGAGCGTCAATCAGCGTGTCTATTACTGCACCGAGGACACGGGCGGATTCGCCATCGGCGCGACGATCCTTTCCGGCGACACGCTTTGGACTAGCGGCACGGCGGGCGGAATCACCAAGACCGCAGCGGACAACGTGAACCCGGTTTATGCGACCGTGCTCGGCGTGATGACTTCAACCACACTCGCGAAAATCAAAATCATCGGCGGCGGACTCATCGCCTAAATTTGACACCACCCACCCTATAACATGGCTGCAAAAACTCACGGCACCGCATTCTACTTCGGCATCGACGGCACGTACCTCGGCGCGAGCGCGCAAATCATGTCCATCTCGCTCTCGAAATCGGACAAGATCAACGAGTTTGTCACCAACAACTCCGGCCAAGTCGCATCGTCAATCCACGACGACCAGACCGACACGCTGGAGGTGACGTTCACTTTTGCCAGCGGCTACACCCGCCCGGTCATCGCCGCCAAGATGACGCTCTCCGCAACCGCGCAGTTCGACGGCGATTATCGTGTCGAGAATTTCACGGAAACCAAGGCATCGAAATCTTTTGTCGAGGGCAAGGCTTCTCTCGTAAAGGACGAATACCTCACGCTGACTTAACGATGTGGCCGAGGAACGCCTTTTCCATTCAATCGTTGCCGACGCAGCCTGCGCAGCGGGCCGTCACGTCGTTTGCGGCAGGACGCTAAAGCCGTTCTGCCTTCTCCATTCGTTCCAACTTTCGCAGTTGGAAAATAAGCTCTGGACTGGTGAGGAGCCGGAGCCGCACGAGCTAGTCATGGCGGCGCAAATCTGCGCATCGGACGAGCCGGTGCTGGACTTTACGCAAGACGCCACGCCTTTCGACATGGAGACTGAGCTTGCCAAGTGGCGAGCCTACATGCGCCTTTGCGCGGCGTCGCCGATGATGAAGGAACGCATCACCGCGACCGTCTCATTGAACGACTACGGCGCGCCCGTGGAGCTATGGTGCGCGGCGTTTTTGATGGCGAAGCTGCGCATTGACGAGCGCCGGGCATGGCGGATGCCCTACGGCCTTGCGTGGTGGTATGTCCAGACCGCGCACGAACAGGAAACCGGCGAGACCTACATCCTCACGGAAGCGGAACTGGCCGACATGGAGGAACGCAGCACGCCGGAAGCCATCGCCGAGCGCGAGCAGTTCGACGTTAATGCGCGGTGGATCGTCGAGAACGTGAAAGACCCTGCTGCGCGCACGACTTTGCTAAAGCAACTCTCGGAAGGCACCCTCGCGGGCGACTGGAGGGCTGAATATGTCTGAAGTAAACGTCACGATTGGCGCGAACTCCGCGCAGCTACAAAGCGAGTTTGAGAAGGTTAAGCGCAGCTCGGCTGATTTAAAGCAGAGCGTGGATGATTCATTTCTGGCGCTCAAGGGAGACAACAAAGTAAAGAAGGGGCTCGGAAATATCATCAAAGAGATGTCGTCTGCGCAGGACGCAACGGAGGCACTAGGAGGCGCAATCGGTAGTCTCGGCAGCATATTCCAGTCGTCCATTGCGGCGGGAGTTAGCGTCGGTGCGCTTGGAATGTTTGTAACGCAAATTGCAAAGGCGCGTGAGGAGTGGGAAAATTTCAAAGAGGCAGGAAAGAAGGCGATGGAAGCCATCAATCAGGCAGTGGCTTCGGGAGATGCAGAAAAGGCGCTTGGAGAAATCGCAAAGCGAATGTCGGAAATCAACAAGCAGCGCGAAAAAGCCAGCGGTTTTATGGCGGGGCTTCCAACAGATTTCCAAGGCGTTGCGGCCACGCTCTCAGGCGGTTTGGCCTCGGGTATTCTTGAGCAACAACGGGCAAATGAAAAGCGTGTAGAAATTACCAAAGAGCAGGCGAATCTGGAACAACAGAATCTTGTCGCCGCCGACGCATTACTCGGAAAAAAAGAGTTAGAATTGCAAATTGCAACTTTGACCGCAGAGGGAAATACGGATGCAGTCAAAAAAATCAAGGAGCAAATCGCGCTGGTTGAAGAGTTGAACAAGATCAACGCGCTCAACCTAACTCATAACAAAGAGGAACTTGAGCTACGCGATAAAATAATCGCAAAGATTGGCGAAACAGGCGCGCAGAAAATGCGCGACAAGCCGGAGCAGCAGGATCAGCATGTAAAGGATTTTACCGCAGACCTCGCAGAAAAAAACCGCATAAGCGAAGAAGCTGCGAAGTTTAACATGCAACTTGCTCATGCTATTGAAGAAGTTGCGAAAGCTGAGAAGTCCGTCAGTGAATACATGATGGACAATGAGGAGATGATCGCCTCAGCTAGAGCGCGAAAGGAAGCTGCGCAGGAAGTTGCTGACACTACGGTCGATTCGATTCTAAAGCAGAATAAACTGAATGAAGTTCAGAAGGAAGAGTTAAACATTCTGCGTTTAATGAACGCGGAGAATGAAAAGGCGGTCAAACTCGAAAACGAAAAAATAGACAAAGCAGACAAGGCCGCGCTGGATAAGAATAAGGATGCACTCAAGGAGGCGCAGGACATTGTTAAAAAAGGTGAGCAGGAACAGAAGCAGCGCGACGATAGGGCCGTGCAAGGACTACTAGGCGGCGAGAACATGGTGGCGCAGCGCGTAAACGATAGGGCGAAAGAACTCGCAAGGGAGAAGGCGGCAGGCATTGCCGCTCGCGACGAGGTGCGACGTGCCGCTGGAGGCGACGCCATGAAGATGTCGAAGGAGGACATCGCCGCTGTGAAGGCTCGGATACTCGGAGAAAAGCAGCTCGACAAAAAGAAAATCGAGGATGCGATTGCAGGCATCCCGAAAATTGAAGCTGAAATCGCAAAACTCGTTGCTAAGTTAGGAGTCAAATGAGCGCAACAATTCACGGCGGTTCTGAGCTATATTCGTTGGTCGAGCAGCCCGGCGCATCGTTCACGACGACACGCGCAGGATTCGACTCTGGGCGTCGGACGTTCAAGTGCTGGCAGTCCGTTGCTGGCACGCTGGAGCCGTTGCGCGGTTCGGCGGATTCCATCTACTTTGGCATGAAGGTGGACACCGTGGAAGTCACGTTCGACAAGGCGGGCGTCGCAACGATGCAAGTCTCATATCTGGGGACTAAAAACGAGAGCCAGATAAAGGAAGACGAGTTTCAATATTCGGTCACGGATGAGACGGGGAAGATTTACGCGCCGACTTTCGACTGGGAAGCATCAATCCCGAAACCGCAAGTCACGCGCACATATATCACGAGCACGCTTCCGACCACCAAAATTGGAAGGTTTGATAAGCCGTTGAAGTATGCTGATATGGTGCCAGCCGACTATGTTTTCTACGAAGAAGTCCCGGCTGTTTGGGCTTACAATTTTTGGTTCAGGGCGTGGAGGCTGATCGGAAGAACAATCAAAAACGTCGGTGATTTATACGAAATCACGGAAACGCACAAGTGGGATTTTGAAGTCAAATCAATTACGAGCACATGAACCCGCGATTAAAGGAACTCATCAACAACGCAGACGATGGAGTGTCTGATGCACTCACGCTTGCACCGCGCACGCTGAAAGCGATATTGCAGGAGTTGGAGAAGATGTGCCATTCGTCGGATTCGATTCTTTGCGAACCGCTGGCGGGCGGGGCGGGCTTTAAGATTAGCGTAAAAAACAACGGGCGTTTTTTGCGTGAGTTTCGCGAGTTTCACATTGAACCATTAAGCCCTTTCACCGTTGCGATTTACAACGGCACTCTGTTCGGAAGCCTGCCCACCGGATTCTCGGTGAATGACGACCCGATTAAAACGCTGGCCGTAGCGAACGGGGATAAGATTTACGCCAAGGTGACGTGGGACAGGACTGTGGGGGCATTTGGAACCTTTGGAAGCACTATCACGACGCGCACCATTGAAGCGGCAGCGGCGGTGCCGACGAATGCTTACCTAACTGCGACGCGACACTACGAGCTTGCGACTGTCGCGGTCACGGACGCGGGGACAGTGAGCGTGAGCCAGAGCCGATGGGGACCGATTGGCGACCTGCCGGGGACGGCAAGCGGTAACTACTACTTGGGGTATCCCGCAACGTCAACCGCGATTTACACGGATTACTACGACCTCCTTTATTCCAGCAAAGGGCACGACACCGCAGGCGGCGACATTGCGCCGACATATGACTCAGTTCAGACTTACAACACCGGACTGACCAGAGTGTTGAAGGATGGAAACAAGTTGAAGATTTTCATCCGCAATATGACCATCAACTCCGTGGGACAGATTACATACATCGGGCCGGAGGTGTTGCAGTTTGACGAAACCGTGATCTGACCCGCGACGCTTGACGCACTCAGCCAACCGAATCCAAATTTGACACCGAACTAAAATCATGGCGACGCTCCGAAAAATCACGCTTCACTGGGAAATCCGCACTGGCGCAATCACCTGCGATACCGGCTACATTAAGCGGCAGGAGCTTTGCGACGTTGACCTTTACGTGACGGTGGACGGCACCGCCTACGCGCTCGACACGTCTTGGGCGCTCAACCTTTCCGTCAAGCCCGCGCTGCTCGGCGACAACGCGGCACTGGTCGCAGTGACGACATGGACAGCATCGGCGACGACAGGGCTTTACCAAGCGACGGCGCAGACCATTGGCGGCACCGCGCTCGACACCTACCTTGCGGCGAACAATGCCGACACCACGGACGACGAAGGCAACAAGCTAGTTGACCTCGACGTGTATTACACCGTCAGCATGGCGATGCGGGCTAAGTCCGACACCGTGACCGTGATTTGCAAGCCAGACGTGGGCCGCACCGACGACACCGTGCCGGCCACGATCATCGCTCGCAACGATTTCCTCGTCACGAACGGCACCGGCCTGCTCGTCAACGTCGCAGCGGGCTACGCGGCGAACGGCGCATTCGTGGCAGCGCAGGCGAGCCTCGCAATCACCAACGCGACGAACTACATCGAGGTGACGGCGGCAGGCGTGGCCAGCGTCAACACCACTGCGTTCACGGCTGGCAGCTACCCGCTCGCAAC
>Ga0209086_10001069_pt1 | contig 22494 bp, 23 predicted proteins | sample M_130207_XF_Meta_FD_187312 | JGI IMG/M metagenome (GOLD analysis project Ga0209086, IMG submission 187312) | Freshwater microbial communities from Lake Montjoie, Canada to study carbon cycling - M_130207_XF_MetaG (SPAdes) (version 2) | ecosystem: Environmental > Aquatic > Freshwater > Lake... | reverse complement strand
CCCTGACGCAATACGCTTTTGGCTGGACGCTGATTCCGGTGCTAGTTTTCCTCTTTTTGTTCAGTGGGACGGGTCGTTCCCGGCATGTGCTGGCCGCGCTGGCCGCATTTCTATTGGTCCTGACGCCCTGGATCCTCCGCAATGAGGTCGTCAGTGGCACGCCGTTGGGAGCGGCCGGATATGCCGTGGTGGAGGGGACGGGGGCCTTCCCCCAATTTCAACTCGAGCGGTCAGTGCATCCGGAGCTAGGCCATGCCCTGAGGTTCAAACTGTACACGCAGAAATTCTTCGGCAACCTGCGCGGCATCCTGACCGGCGACCTGTTGAAGACCGCCGGCGGCTGGGTGTTTGCCCTGTTTTTTGTGGGCCTGTTCCTCGGCTTTCGCGGCACCAGCATCCGGCGTCTTCGGTATTTTCTGCTGATGTGCCTGGCCGTCTTCGTGGTCGTGCAAGCCCTGGGCCGCACGCAGCTGTCGGAGCTGTCCCCGGAGATCAACTCGGAGAACCTCCTGGTCCTGCTCGTGCCGCTCGTGTTCATTTTTGGGGTGAGTGTTTTCTTCACGCTGTTGGGGGGCCTTCCCCTGACGCAGCCGTTCATGCGTCCCCTGATCATTGCCGGGTTTGCAGCGCTCGCCTGCCTGCCGCTGGTTTTCACCCTGCTCTCGCCCTCAAAATCCCCGGTGGTTTATCCGCCCTATTTTCCGCCAAAAATCCAGCAGTGCGCCAGCTGGATGCAGCCGGAAGAGCTGATGATGAGCGACGTCCCCTGGGCGGTCGCTTGGTATGGTCAGCGCCAGTGCCTGTGGCTGACGCTGGATGCCCAGGACGAATTCTTTGCCGTCAACGCGTTGAAACCGGTTCGGGCGCTGTACCTCACCCCGCTGACTCTGGACGGCAAATTTGTGAGCGAGTGGATGCTGGCCTCCAAACGCAGCTGGGGCCAGTTCGTCCTCCAGACCCTGACCGACAAGCAGGTGCCGGGCTTGTTTCCGCTGGCCAAGGCGCCCGAAGGGTTTCTGCCGGATCAGCTCTTTCTCACCGATCGTCAGCGCTGGCAGACGCAATGAGGGAGGGGGACCGCCTCACGCCGCCGCGCGGCGCAGCCGGTCCGCCACGCCCGACCATTGGGGTGATTCGGGCGGCGCCTCGACGACGATCAGCGCCGCGCCTGCCGCATCGCAGCGGTGGAGTTCTCCGTAAAGCGCGCGCGCAAACGCCTCCGCATCGTGCGGGATCACGCTCACTTTTTCTGCGGCAAAACCGGCGGGGATATGGGTGTGCGCAATGACGAAGCAGGCGGCGGAGGACAGCCGGCGGCTGGCCAGTTGGGATTGTAATTCCGTCCCGCTCTTCCAATTCAACACCAGCAGTTTCCCCCGGGGAGAATAATGCTTTTCCAGCAGGCCCGGACTGCGGAGCGTGGCCCCGCCCGGCTCGGACGTGTTCCCCAACGGCCCGCACACCGCGGCCAGCGATCCGGCATGGATCATGCCCGGCCGCAAAATGCGGGGCGGCCGCACACTCAAATCCAGCACGGTGGATTCGATGCCCACCTGCGACTGGGCGCCGTCCACGATGAGCGGAATCCTCCCCTCCAACTGCCGGTGGACGTGCTCGGCATTGGTGGGCGACAGCTGATTGGACAAATTGGCGCTGGGCGCGGCCAGGGGGAAGCCACATTCGCGGATGACGGCCTGCATAAAGGGATGCCCGGGCCAGCGCACCCCCACCGTCGTTCCGCCCGCGGTCACGTTGTCCGGAATCTCCGTCCCGCGCGGCAGTACGAGCGTCAGCGGTCCCGGCCAGAAGGCCTGAGCAAGCCGTCCCGCCAGGGGCGGCCAGCGTTTCACACAGCGCACGGCCATGTCGAGGCTGGAGACGTGGACGATGATGGGATTGGTTGCCGGCCGGCCTTTGATTTCGAAGATTTTGGCGACGGCGGAGTCATCGAATGCGTTGGCGGCGAGGCCGTAGACCGTTTCTGTGGGAAGTGCAACGACCTCGCCGGCGCGGAGCAATTCCACCGCGCGTTTAACGGCGGCGGCGAACAATGCCGGCGTGTGCGTGGGCAGCATTTCCGTCTTCATCGGGTGGAGGGGGGAAATACCGGAGACTCCCGGGGTGAGGTGATGACGGTGGCCCGCTTCATTCGTAGCGCAGCGCCTCGATGGGGTCGAGCTGGGAGGCTTTCCATGCGGGATAAAAACCGGAGACAATGCCCACCAAGCCGCTGGAAAGGGAGGCGACGACAATCCACCAGACCGGCGTGAGGGTTGGCCAGTCGGTGAGGACGGAGACGATACGGGAGGCGCCCACGCCCAGTCCGATGCCGATTAGACCGCCGATCAGGCTCAGCGTGACGGCCTCCACCAGAAACTGCACCAGGATATCCCCGCCTCGGGCGCCGACGGCCATGCGGATGCCGATTTCCCGCGTCCGCTCCGTCACACTGACCAGCATGATGTTCATGATGCCGATGCCGCCGACGATGAGCGACACGCTGGCGATGGCTCCGAGCAGGATGGACATGACCTTGGCCGTGGCCGTCATGGCCTGCGCCAGTTCCAGCTGGGTGCGAACCGTGAAATCCGGTTCCACGCTGCGATGCCGCGGCGTCAGGGTGTCGGTGATGGCCTGCTGGACCTTGGTGATGGCTTCGGCGCTGGACGCCTGCACCAGGATGGAATTGACGAAGGTGCGGCGCGAAACCCGCTTCATGTGGCTCGTGTAGGGAATGACGACGGTGTCGTCCTGATCCTGGCCGAACAGGTTGAACCCCTTGGCTTCCAGCACGCCGACGATTTTGAAGGGGATGTCGCCGATGCGCAATGTCTGGCCGACTGGATCGCTGTCCGGGAACAGCTGATCGGCCACCGTCCTGCCGATGACGGCGACCTTGCCCACGCTGCGAACATCGGCATCGGCGAACATCGATCCGCTGGCTATGTTCCAGTTGCGGATCTGGGGATAATCCGGCGATTCGCCCAGGACCTGGGTGTTCCAGTTCAGGCCGTTGGCCAGGATCTGGCTGCGGTCCCGCACTTCCGGGCTGACGGCCTCCACGCCCGGCACCATCGCAATGGCAACGGCATCGTCCACCGTGAGCGTGGGCGAACTGCCCCAGCCGCCGCGCATGCCGCCGCCGGTGAAGCTGCCGGAAAACACCGAGATCACATTCTGGCCGAGGCTGGCGACCTTGTCCTCCACCTGTTTGGTTGCGCCGGTGGTGATGCTGACGGCGGCGATGACGGAGCCGACGCCGATGATGATGCCGAGCATGGTCAGCACGGAGCGCATTTTATTCCGGCGCAGGGCGCGCAAGGCGAGGCGGAGGGTGGCTAGGATTCTCATGCGAGCTTCACCGCCTGTTGTTCCTCCCGCAGCCGCTGTAGTTCGGTTTCTGCAATTGACCGAGGCTCGACAGCCTCATCGGTGAGAATTTTTCCATCGCGCAGGACAATCCGCCGCTTGGTGAAGCGTGCCACGTCGAGTTCGTGAGTGACCATGATGATGGTGATGCCCACGGCGTTGAGTTTCTGGAAAACCCCCATGATCTCGATGCTGGTCTGGCTGTCGAGATTGCCGGTGGGCTCGTCGGCCAGCAAGAGGGCCGGCCGGTTCACCAGCGCGCGCGCGATGGCCACGCGCTGCTGCTGGCCGCCGGACAACTGGCTGGGATGATGATCGGTGCGCGCCCCCAAGCCGACCAGTTCAAGCGCCTGCCGGGCCCGCTCCCGTTGCTCCTGCGAGGGGATGCGGCGGTGGTTGTAGAGCATGGGCATCTCGACGTTTTCCAGCGCGGACGTGCGCGCGAGCAGATTAAAGCCTTGAAAAATGAACCCGATCTTTTCATTGCGGATTTCGGCCAAGGCATCGCGGTTGAGCGTCGCGACGTCAATGCCATCCAGCCGGTAGCTCCCGCCGGTCGGCCGATCCAGGCAGCCGATGGTATTCATCAGGGTGGATTTCCCCGAACCGCTCGCACCCATGACGGCCACAAATTCGCCGGGCAGGACCTGCAGCGAGACACCCCGCACGGCATGGACATCCACCTCGCCGGTGTGGTAGGTCTTGGTCAATTCGACCAGTTGGATGACGGGATTAGGCTGCACAGAAAGTCTCCGCAAGTGGGTCAGCGCCCGCGCGGAAATCCGCCGCCGCCAAAGGGGTTGGCGGTGGTGGCCGCAGCCTGGGCGTTGTTCAAAAGGGCGCCGGTCACCACCAGGTCCCCCTCATTCAATCCTTCCAGTACTTCGGTGGCGATGCTGTCCGTGATGCCGGTTTTAATCTGCACCGGCTGCAGCGCGGGGTCTCCCCCCTTTGCATCCGCTTTCAAAATATAAATAGTGTGGAGGCTAGGTGGAGTTCCCTCCTCCTGCCCGCCGCTGCGCCGGCCGTCTCTCCGAGGACGGTCGCCGCGCGACCGGTCGTTCGCGCCGTCCCGGGCACGTGCGGAGGCAGAGGCATTGGTCCCTCCGTCGGCGGCGTTTTCAGTCTTCGGCGGGCGGAAGCGTAGGGCGCCGTTGGGGATTTTAAGCGCGTCGGCACGCTGGGCAATGATGACGGAGACATTCGCCGTCATGCCCGGCTTCAATTTGTAATCCGGGTTTTTCACCCCAATCACGCAGTCGTAGGTGACCACATTGTTCAGAGTCTTGGGCGAATTCCGCACCTGGGTCACCACGCCGCGAAAGGAGCGATAGGGATAGGCGTCCACCAGAAAGGTCACGTCCTGCTTTTCCTCCACTCCGCCCACGTCCGCCTCGGCCACATTGGAATCGATCTGCATCTTGGTCAGGTCATTGGCGATCTGGAAAATCGTCGGGGTATTGAAACTGGAGGCGACCGTCTGGCCCAGTTCCACCGCGCGCGAGATCACCACGCCGTCCACCGGCGAAACAATTTTGCAGTAATTGAGGTTCACCAGCGCGTTGTTGAGCGAGGCCTGCTTGATTTTCACCGTCGCCTCCGCCTGGTGCAGCGCCGCTAGGGCGATGTCGAAATCCGAACCCGAGATGAGTTTCTGGGTGAACAGTTCGCTGGCCCTTCGGTATTGAACCTGTTGCAGCTCCAGATTTGCCCGCGCGTTGGCCAGATCCGCGGTGACCTGCTCGACGGTGGCCTGGTAGGTGGACGGATCAATTTCCGCGAGAATCTCCCCCTGTTTGACCGATGAATTGAAATCGACGTAAAGCTTGCTGATGCGCCCGGAAACCTGGCTGCCGACAGTCACGTTCACCACCGGGTTCAACGTCCCCGTTGCCGTCACGGTCTGCGTCAGCGTGCCCCGCGCCACCGCCACCGTCTGGTATTGCGGGGCACTCCCCTTGTCGCGCTTGAGGTGCCAGATTCCGGCGCCGAGGCTCCCCCCGACAATCAACAGTAGAATCCCCCATTTCACCCAACCGCCATTTTGTTTTGCCGCCATAAATTGTATTCCGCCGAAGTGTCCCCACAGAGACGCCTCCGAGCCCCACAAGTTACGGATATTTTCCGGCCTCGTCCACGCACTTCTATACACTTTCAGTTTGAGCCGGCCGCCTTTAACCCTAAAATCCCGGCGTGCTCGAAAAACTCATCCAACATCTCCTCGCCGCCCATCCGCTGGACGACGGACAAGTACGGCTCGCTGTGGACGGGCTCGTCGCCGCCGCCGTCTCCGTGGAGCTCAAAGCCGATTTTTTGACCGCTCTGGCTCATAAGGGCGAGACGCCCGGAGAAATTGCCGCCTTCGCCCGCGCGCTGAGGGAGAAATCCGTCCCGCCGCCGATTGCCGCTGAAACCCGGTCGGAGGCGATTCTCGACATCGTGGGAACCGGCGGCGACCGCCTGGGCACGATCAACATATCGTCGACGGCGGCCCTTTTGTGTGCCGCTGCGGGCGTGACCGTGGCCAAGCACGGGAATCGCGCCGTCACTTCTCAATCCGGCAGCGCGGATGTCCTTGAAACGCTCGGCGTCAAAATTGATCTCTCCCCCGAGGCGGCGGCCCGCTCATTGCGGGAGCACGGGTTCGCCTTTTTTTTCGCCCCCCTTTATCACCCCGCTTTTCAGCAGATAGGGCCGGCGCGCCGCCGGTGCGCCGAGCGGGGTCAGCGGACGATTTTCAATCTGCTCGGGCCCCTGCTGAATCCCGCGCGCCCGTCGGCCATGCTGCTGGGTGTGCCGCGCCCCGAACTTTGTGAAGTGCTGGCGCAGGTCCTGCCCGCGCTGGGCGTCCGTCGCGCGATGGTGGTTTGCGGGGAAACCGGGAACCCGAACCCCGAAGCTGGAAATTATTTGGACGAGCTGTCCACGCTGGGTCGCAACACGATCGCCGAGTTCGATCCGGAGCGTGGCCTCCGCGTGACGACCCCGCTGCCGGACTCGTTTCCGCTGCAGCCGGCGTCGCTCAACGATCTGCGGGGCGGCGATCGGAACGCGAACGCGAAGACTGTGCGGGAGATTTTATCCGGCCGGGAACGCGGCCCCCAACGCGATGCGGTTTTGCTCAATGCCGCCGCCGGCTTGTACCTCGCCGGAAAAGCGAGCACCCTGAGGGAGGGGTGGGATCTGGCGGGCGGGACGATTGACAGCGGGCGTGCGGAGGCGAAGCTGGCGGAACTCACGCGGTAAGCGGCATTCGCTCCGGTCCGGCTTATAATCAGCGCGGCCGGTTTTTGGCGGTGTCGATGGCCGCCTCGGCGATCGCCTCTTCTGCGGCATAGTGCAATCCAAGGTTGTGCTGGGCGGTTTTGTCGCCCTGCCGCGCGGCGCGGATGAACCATTTCACGGCTTCCGCCGTATTTTTCTCCACCCCGCGTCCGGTCTGGTAACAGAGGCCGAGATTGCATTGGGCGGGCGCACATTCCTGTTCCGCTGCGGCGTAATACCATTCCACCGCCGCCTTGAAATCCTGCTCGACGACCTGGCCGGATTCGTAAAAAACGCCCAGGTTGAACTGGGCGGCCGGGTAGTTGCGCTCCGCCGCCTCGCGATACCATTTGAAAGCCTCGGCGTAATTGAGCGGCACGCCCTGACCGGTTTCATAAAGCAATCCCAGATTGAACTGGGCGGCCGGATCCTCCTGTTCGGCGGCCTCGCGCAACCACCGCGCGGCCTCGGAATATTCCTGCGGCACGCCCGCGCCGGTCATGTAGCACACCCCCAGATAACACTGCGCCACCGGATCGTTCTGTTCCGCCGAGCGACGGAACCACTTCACCGCCTCGGTGTAATTCTGTTCCACGCCCTGCCCGTTTTGAAAACAAACCCCCAGATAACACTGCGCTTGGGCGTCGCCCTCCAGCGCGGCGGCGCGCAGCAGTTCAAACGAGTCCCAGGATTTCCGTTGGGTGGCCATGATGATCTCCTCGGGCATCCTATCTATCCGCCTGCTGAAAACAAGCCGTGAAAAGGGGCTGCGGCCGGCATAACCCGGAAACTATTTTCCCTAAGCAGGTTGCTTGGGATTGTTTTTGCGTTCGGTGAAATCCGTTTTCACTTCCGCGCCGCTGAATTGCCTGCTACAAACTCCGCATGGCGACTCCATTAAAAATTGGTTTTCTCGGTGCCGGTAAAATGGCCACCGCCCTGGCAAAGGGTTTTATCCGGGCGGAAATTGCCTTTCCCCGGGAAATCACCGCCGCCGACCCCGTGAATGCCGCGTGCAAACAATTTGCCGCAGAACTGGGCGCCCGGGTCGCCGCCTCCAACCCGGAGGTGCTCCGGGCGGCTACCGTCTTGATCCTCGCCACCAAGCCGGATCAGGTCGACGATGTGTTGGCGGAAATTGCCGGCGCGTTCACCAAGCGACATCTGTTGATCTCGATCGCCGCCGGAGTGACCCTCGCGAAACTGGAAGCCGGGCTGCCGGCCGGCGCGCGCGTCATCCGCGTCATGCCCAACACCCCCGCCCTGGTCGGAGCCGGAGCCTCCGCCTTTGCCCTGGGAAAATCCGCGACCGCCGCCGATGGCGAACTCGCAAAAAAACTGCTGTCCGCCGTCGGCCTCGCGTTTCAGGTGAAGGAGATGCTGCTCGATGCCGTCACCGGCCTGAGCGGCAGCGGCCCGGCCTACGTCTATCAATTCATTGAAGCCCTGAGCGACGGCGGTGTGGCCTCAGGTCTCCCGCGCGAACTGGCCACCCGGCTCGCCGCGCAGACCGTTTTGGGCGGCGCTAGGATGGTGCTGGAAACCGGTCAGCATCCCGGCGCCCTCAAGGATCAGGTCACCAGTCCCGGTGGGACAACCATTGAAGGGCTGCACGCCTTGGAAAAAGGGCGGCTGCGCGCCACCGTGATCAGTGCCGTCCGCGCCGCGACGGAGAAGTCCAAACTTCTCGGGAAATCCTAAATCCCGGATTTTCGCCCCGGCTCCGAAGCGCGCCAGGCCTGCCCGCCTCAGCGCCCGGGAAATTTCTTCCCGTGACAAAAAATGGGAGAAGGGCATGGGCCTCCACCCGCCGGTTTTTTTTCCGCACCGCGGTTGGCAAAATGCCCGCCGATGCATAGAATCGTCCCGAAGTGAACCGCATCCGACTCCTATCCGAACAGGTCGCCAACCAGATCGCCGCCGGCGAAGTGGTGGAACGCCCCGCCAGCGTCGTCAAGGAACTGGTTGAAAACTCCCTCGACGCCGGCGCCAGAAAAATCTCGGTGGAAATCGGCGCCGGCGGCCGCAGCCTCATCCGTGTCACGGACGACGGCATCGGCATGAGCCGCGACGACGCCCTGCTTTGCCTCGAACGCCATGCGACCAGCAAAATCCAGCGCGCGGAGGATTTGTCCTCGATCTCCACCCTCGGATTTCGCGGCGAGGCCCTGCCCAGCATCGCCAGCGTCAGCCGTTTTATTCTAACCACGCGTGAGCGCGAGAGCGCCTCGCCCGAAGGCACGCAGATTATCGTCAACGGCGGCAGCATCGCCGAGGTCAAGGCCGCCGGCAGTGCGACCGGTACCAGTTTGGAAGTCCGGCAACTGTTCTACAACCTGCCGGCGCGCCGGAAATTCCTCCGCACCGAGGAGACCGAGGCGGCGCATATCCAGCATTACCTCACCCTCGCCGCGCTCGCTTTTCCCGAGGTCGCCTTCACCTTTCAAAAGGATGGTCGCCCCATCTGGCAGCTGCCCGCCGTCCCCAGCGAACGCGCCGTGTCCAGCCGGGTCGTCGCCCTGCGCGAACGCCTCCGCGCGCTGCTGGGTGAGGAAAAAATGCTGCCGGTGAATTTTTGCACTGCGCTTGGCGACGGGCTCAAGACGGAGGAGACCGATATTTTCGAAACCGCTTCTTCGGAACCCCCGGAGGTCCTGGACGCCGCCGGATCCCAGCTGCGGGTTTGGGGTTTGATCGGTTCCCCGGGGGTTTCCCGCGCCACCCGCGAGAGTCAGTTTGTGTTTGTGAACCGCCGGCCCGTGGAGAACCGCGGCATCCATTACGCCCTCATTGAGGGCTACCACAACTCGCTGATGAAGGGCCGCTATCCGGTCTGCTGCCTGTTCTTTGAAATTGATCCCGCTGCCGTGGATGTGAACATCCACCCCTCCAAGCGCGAGGTGAAATTCCATCGCGAATTTGAGATCCGCAAATTCACCGCCCAAGCCGTGCGCGATTCGCTGCTGGCCTTTCATTCCGAACCGCTCCGGACGCCCCCCGCCGCCCCCCCGGCGACGCAGGCGGCAAACGATTTAAAATCGGCAACGGAGGCATTTGCTCTTCCGCTGCCGAACTTCCCGGAACGAGCGATCCCTTCTTCCGCCCCTCTCATTCCCGGCGCCGCTGCCGTGCCCTTGAAAACGGACTTCGGGGCGTCCTTCCCGCCGCCGCCCAAATCAGTGCCGCCCCCGCCGATCCTCCCCGGCGCCGCCCCGCTCCCGGCTCCCGCCAGCGCCGCCCCGCTCCTGAATGTCCCGCTGCGGCTGGTCGGCGTGATCGGCAAGCTGTATGTCCTGCTCGAATCCGACCGCGGGCTGGTGCTGCTCGACCAGCACGCCGCGCATGAGCGGATCCTGTTCGAGCAGATGCTCCACCGGATCGAATCCGGCGGCGCGGCCCCGTCGCAAAAACTGCTCCTGCCGGAAACCCTCGAACTGCCGCCGCGGGACGCCCAATTTCTGCGCGAACAGCTCCTGGTGCTCACCCGTCTCGGCGTGGGCCTGAGTGAATTTGGCGAGCGCACGTTCTTGCTCGATGCCCTGCCGCCCTTTGTCAAGGTGGGGGATGCGCGGCGCTTCGTGCTCGATCTTGTGGACGAGCTCAAGGCGGCGGGCCGCGAGGTGAATCTGGCGCGGCTGGGCGAGCATACGATTGCCAAGACCGTCTGCCGGCACGCGGTGAAGGCCAACGACCCCCTGGGCGGAGCGGAACTGGAAAATCTCGTCGAGGATTTGCGCCGCTGCGCGATGCCCTACACCTGCCCCCACGGCCGCCCGACGCTGATCGAGATGAACTACCGCGAACTGGAGAAGAAATTCGGCCGGACCCAGTAAATGGACGGCGCGCAAAAAATGCAGGGCGGGGACCGGGGGGATGCCTGTCCCGCCCCAGCCGGCACGGACATTGCCGGGGAGCATTGGCGGTTTTGCCTGCAATGCGGGCATGAGTTGATCAACGAGAAGTGCAAGCTGCGCTGTCCCCGCTGCCATTATTTCATGAGCTGCTCGGATTTTGATTTCTCAAATTGACCCCCGATGGCCGGCAGGAACGCAAATTCAACAAGACGCTTTTCATTCGTGCCAACGGGGGGTATTCGTGTAAAAATTCCATGCCCATGAACGAGTGGAACATTCAATCCCGCGCCCACGCCTGCGAAAGCTGCGGGCAGCCCTTTGTCGACAAACAGCCGTATCACACGCTCCTCTTTGATCAGCCGCCGGAGCTGCGCCGCTCGGACATCTGTGATGCGTGCGCTCAAAAGGACGGCGACGCCCGCAGCCGCGCCGGGTTCATCTCGCACTGGCAGGGGGTGTATGAGGCGCCGGCGCCGGTGGTCGACGTCATCCAGAAGGAAAACGCTGAATCCATCCTGCGCAAGCTGATTGAGCAAAACGATCCCTCCCACGCGCCTGCGGCCTTCATCCTCGCCGTGATGCTTGAGCGCAAGCGCCTCCTCAAGGTGAAGGAACAATTCACCCGCGAAGGCCGCCGCATATTCGTCTATGAACAGCCGAAAACCGGGGACATCTTCACCATCGCCGACCCGGATTTACGGCTCGACCAGCTGGAGGAGGTCCAGCGCGATGTGGCGCAGCTGCTGGAGCACGGATTGACTCCCCCCGTGACCCCCGGCGAAGCCGCGGTCCCGGCAGAGCTGCCGGCCGAGGAAACCGAAACCGCAGCGGTTCCCCAGTGAAACCAACCGGAATTCTCTGGGCCGGTCGCCCGTGCCACTGCGGCGGCTCGGGGAGGGAATGCGGGATGCCGCAGGCTTGATCTATGTCCACGCTGGTCGAACTCCAACAGCGTCTCGGCTATCATTTCCGGGATGAGAGCCTGCTGCGACTTGCGCTCACGCATCCCTCGGTCGCCCACGAAAATGCGGTGGCCTCGCCGCACAACCAGCGGCTGGAATTCTTGGGTGACTCGCTGCTGGGATTGGTCCTCTCCCAGGCGCTTTACCAAAAAACGCCCGGCGCTGACGAGGGCGCGCTGACACAGTCCCGGGCCAAGCTGGTCAATGCCCGCTCGCTTTCCGGGCACGGGCGCGCGCTGAATCTGGGCGGCCACTTAATCTTGAGCCGCGGGGAGGAGCACACCGGCGGACGCGACCGTCCGTCCGCCCTGGCCGATGCGTTCGAAGCGCTACTGGGGGCGGTTTTTCTGGACGGGGGCTTTGAGGCCGCGCGCGCCGTTATCCTGCGCGAATTCAGCCTCAAGATCGGCGAATCCGGCGGGATGACGGGCATCGAGAATCCCAAGGGCGAACTTCAGGAACTGCTCCAGTCCCGCTCTCCCCACGCCCCTGAATACCAGCTCGTGGGCGTCAGTGGCGCCGCTCATGCCCAGGACTTTGAATGCGCCGTGCTGCACGGAGGTGTGGAGCTCGCGCGCGGAAGAGGAAAAAGCAAAAAAATTGCCGAGAGCGAGGCAGCTGTGGCGGCCCTGGAAAAACTGCGAGGACCCTCCGGATCACAACTATGAAAAGCCTCTTCCAATCGCATCGCAAAGTTTTGATTGGCGTCGTTCACCTGAAGCCGCTGCCGGGTGCGCCGCGCCATCGCCAGACCATGGCGGACATCATCAAGTATGCCGTGGCGGATGCCGTATCCTACGAACGCGGCGGAGCGCATGCCCTCTTCATCGAAAACTTCGGCGACGTGCCGTTCACCAAAACCAATGTCGCGCCCGAAACCATCGCCGCCATGAGCGCTGCCGGCTGCGCCGTGCGCGCGGCGGTCAGGCTGCCCATTGGCTTTAATGTGTTGCGGAACGACGCCCGGGCCGCTCTGGCCCTATGCGCCGCCTGCGGCGGTGATTTCATCCGCGTCAATGTCCATAGCGGCGCGATGCTCACGGACCAGGGCCTCATCGAGGGCGATGCTTATAACACGGTGCGCTATCGCGAACGCATTGCCCCGGGTGCGCGGATCTTTGCCGATGTCCACGTGAAACACGCGGTGCCGCTGGGGGGAGAATCCCTGGAAGACGCCGCGGGCGACACGGCGGAGCGAGGCCTCGCCGATGCACTCATCGTTTCTGGCGTGGGCACGGGCAGGGCCGCCAGCCTCCGAGATGTGGAGCGTGTCCGGCAGGCCTGTCCGCAGGCGAAACTCCTGATCGGCAGCGGCGTGAATGCGGGCAACGTTCAAGAGTTTTTACGCATCGCGGAAGGCGTGATCGTCGGTTCGTCGCTGAAGAGGGACGGCAAGCTCTCAAACCCGGTGGATCCCAAACGCGTGGCAGCACTTGCCCAGTTGATGGGAAAAATTTAAAAACGGCAGTGCCCGCTGCTACTTTCCCCCGTCCAAAAACGTCAGCTTCACGCCGCCCTGTTTGGGTTTTGAAAAACTATCGAGCAAAGTGGGCGCGGGGGTGGGCGCGGGAGTTTTTTTAATTTGCGCTTCCGCGTTTTGGGGTTCAAGCGCGGAACGCAGGGCGCCCTCGACTAGCTGGGCGCAGTGGATTTTCATGGGCGGCAGCGGCCCGAGCTCGCCGGCGAGTTCCTCGGTCCGGAGCGCGAGCGCCTCTTCGGCGGTTTTGCCGCGGATCATTTCCGTGGCGAGACTGGCCACGGCGATGGCGGTCTCGCAGCCAAACGACTGGAACGTGGCTCGGTCGATGACCCGTTTGCCGTTCTGATCCTTGAACTTCACCCACATCCGGAGCATTTCGCCGCAATCGGCGTTCCCGACCGTGCCGATGGAATCCGCCCCCGCCATCTCGCCCATATTTTGAGGGTTGGCGAGCGCGGCCCGGATGCGTTGCTGCAGGTCTTCAGTCATTCGATTTCAATACTTCGGCACGTTGCGGTCGATCTCCTCGGACCAGGCGCTGATACCGCCCTTGACGCTCTTCACGTATTTAAACCCCTGCTGGCGCAGGAAGGCCAGCGCCTTGAGGGAGCGCACGCCGGCCTTGCAGTGGAGATAATACTGCGTGTTCGGATCGAGCTCGGTGAAGCGGCTTTGCAATTCGCTCAGCGGGAGGAGCGGCACGCCCGCCACCTTTGCAATCTCATATTCATCGGCTTCGCGCACGTCCACCACCTTGATGCCGAGGCCCGGCTGGTCCAGCGCCTTCTTCATGTCCTGCACGGTGACCTCGTCGGGATTGCCGGTGTTTTCCGGTTCCGGCACGATGCCGCAGAAGGTCTCATAATCGATCAATTCGCGCAGGGTCGGATGGTCCCCGCAAATCGGGCAGGCAGGATCCCGGCGCAACTTCAATTCGCGGAACTTCATGTCCAGCGCGTTGAACAGCAGCAGTCGGCCGGTGAGCAGGTGGCCCTTGCCCAGCGCGAGCTTGAGGATTTCCGTCGCCTGAATGCAGCCGATGATGCCGGGGAGCACGCCCAGCACGCCGCCCTCCGCGCAGCTGGGCACCATGCCCGGCGGCGGCGGCTCCGGATACAGGCAGCGGTAGCACGGCCCGCCCAGGTGCGGCGCAAACACGCTCGCCTGACCCTCAAAGCGGAAAATTGAGCCGTAAACGTTCGGCTTTTTGAGCAGCACGCAGGCATCGTTGGTGAGGTAGCGCGTGGGGAAATTGTCCGTGCCGTCCACCACGATGTCGTAGGGCCGGATGAGGTCGAGCGCGTTTTCGCTGGTGATGCGCGTGTTGTGGAGGACCACCTCGCAATGCGGATTGATACCGCGCAGGGTTTCCTTGGCCGATTCCGCCTTGGAGCGGCCCACGTCCGCGTCGGTGTGGAGGATCTGCCGCTGCAGATTGGAAAAATCCACGGTGTCGAAATCCACGATGCCGATCTTCCCGATGCCGGCGGCGGCCAGGTACATGGCGATGGGTGAGCCGAGGCCGCCGGCGCCGATGCACAACACGCTGGTGCCCTTGATTTTCTTTTGGCCTGCCAAGCCGACTTCCGGCAGAATCAGGTGCCGCGAATAGCGGCGGATTTCGTCATTGTTTAATTCCATAATTCAAGGCGCCCATCTTAGCGCCAAATATGAATAAATCAAATTTCAAAACCGGGGCCGGCGCCCAACACCCAGTCCCCGCCCCGGGGCCGGCCCTGCGGCGGGGCTTGGAAGGGGGGAGCGCTGCGAAATCGGCCAGCCCGGAATCCGCTGCGGCGCGGCTAAAAAAAATCACAGCGCTGCGCCCGACGCTCGCCATCGTCCTGGGCAGTGGGTTTCATCCTGTGCTGACGGAGCTGCGCGTGGCGGAAAAAGTTTCCCTCACTGTCATTCCCGGCTTCCCAAAACCGACCGTCCTCGGCCATGCGGGCGAATTGTATTTTGGCCATCTCGGCGGGACGCCGGTGCTGGTCTTGAGCGGACGCGCCCATTTTTACGAGGGTCACGACATGGAGCGGGTCACGTTCGCCGTCCGCGCCCTGGCGGCCTTCGGCGTCACGGATCTACTGCTGACCAATGCGGCGGGCGGATTGAAGAAATCCTTCCGGCCGGGGGATTTCATGGTGCTGACCGACCACCTGAATTTCATGGGCGCCAACCCATTGCGCGGGCTGCGGCATCCGAGCGCATCCGGATTCGTGGACCTGACGGAAACCTATGACCCGCCGCTGCGCGCGCTGCTGTTCCGGGCCGGAAAAAAATTGCGCCTGAAATTAAAACGCGGGGTTTATCTGGCGGTGAGCGGGCCCAGTTACGAGACGCCGGCGGAAATCCGCGCCTTCGCCCGGCTGGGAGCGGATGCGGTGGGCATGAGCACGGTGCCGGAGGCCATCGTGGCACGGCACTGCGGCTTGCGGGTGGCGGGCCTGTCCTGCATCACTAATCTGGCGGCGGGCATCCATCCCGGAACGCTGTCGCATGCGGACGTGCTGGCCACCGCCGCCCGCGTTAAAAAATCCGCCGCGCACCTGATCCGCTACTTTTCTGAACTCTACGGAAAAACCGCCCCGGGAACCCCAGGGGCCACCACCCGGAGCAAAAAATGACCCTCGATACTGAAAAACTCATTCAGGCGGCGGCGCGCGCGCGTCAGCATGCGGTCTCGCCCTATTCCCAATTCAAGGTCGGCGCCGCCCTGCTCACCATCACGGGGGAGATCATCGGCGGTGCGAACGTGGAGAGCGCCAGCTACGGCCTGACCTGTTGCGCCGAACGCGTCGCCCTGTTTAAGGCGCTGACAGAGGGACGGACCGGGTTTGTGGCGATCGCGGTGGTAGCCCGGTGTGCCGGGGGGCCGATGCCCTGCGGAGCCTGCCGCCAGCTGCTGGCGGAATACGCCCCGGAGGCGGCGGTGTGGGTTGCGGACAGCGATGCCCTCGGGGTGGTTCAAACCTTTACGGCCCGGGAATTACTGCCCTCCGCCTATCTCCGCAGGGCTTGAATCCGCGGGGAGGCTCTTCTCGGGACGGGATCCTCGCGGCGTTTTCAGAACCCCAGCGATTGACCCGAAGCGGTTTTTTTATTATTTCTATGTGGCATGCAGATTGAAAGTTTGAAAATGTTTTGCGATCTGGCTGAAACGGAAAGCTTCACCAAGGCGGCCCGGATCAACAGCGTCACCCAATCCGCCGTGAGCCAGCAGGTCAGCGCTCTCGAACGCATCTTCAAGTCGCTGCTGATCGAGCGCAGCAAGAAAAAATTCCGGCTCACACGCGAAGGCCAGGTGCTTTATGACTACAGCAAGCAGATCATCCAGACCTACGAGTCGCTCCACAGCAAATTGCAGGAGCTCAAGGACATCATCTCCGGGACCGTCCGCGTCGCGACCATTTACAGCATCGGCCTCCACGACCTGCCCGCGTATGTGAAGAAATTCATGATCAGCTATCCGACGGTTCACATCCATGTCGAATACCGCCGGGCGAATCAGGTTTACGAGGATGTGCTCAGCAATGTGGTGGACCTCGGCCTGGTGGCCTACCCGGTCAAGGATCCGAAGATCGAAATCGTCGCGCTCCGCAAAGACCCGCTGGTCCTCATCTGCCATCCGCAGCATCCGTTCGCCCAGCTGAAAAGCGTGAAGCTTAAATCGCTCGCCACCCAGAAGGTCATCGGGTTCGAGCCGGACATACCGACCCGCAAGGCGCTGGACAAAATCCTGAAGGAACACGGGGTCGAGGCCCGGCACGTCATGGAGTTCGACAACATTGAAACGGTGAAGCGCGCTGTCGAGATCGATGCGGGCATTTCCATCGTGCCGCATGGGACCGTCGCCCAGGAAATTACCAAGCAAACCCTGGTCGCAGTGCCGATTGGCGACGGGGATTTTTACCGCCCGATCGCCGCCATCTACAAAAAGAACAAGGTGCTTTCGCCGGCGATGAAGCAGCTCCTGACCATTTTGAAGGAAACGGCCTGAGAGCCGGACCCGCCCACGGGCATGAAAGCCGTGGGGTTGGGCAGCGGAATCACTTCAGCTGGGACGGGTTCAAGGGCTTCAGCTCTTTGGTTAAAAAGATCCCGTCCTTGCGGATGAGCTTGCCGTCGAACCACACCTCGCCGCCGCCCCATTCCTTGCGCTGGATCAGGACCATGTCCCAGTGGATCGCGCTCTTGTTGCCGTTGCCGCAATCCTCGTAGGCTTGGCCGGGCGTGAAGTGCAGCGAGCCGGCGATCTTTTCGTCAAACAGGATGTCGCACATCGGACTTAAAATATGCGGATTGAAGCCGAGCGAAAATTCGCCGATGTACCGCGCCCCGGCGTCCGTGTCCAGGATCTCGTTGAGCCGTTTGGTGTGATTCGCCGTTGCCTCGATGATTTTGCCGTCCTTCAGCACCAGTCGCACGTTCTCAAATTTCGTGCCCGAATACAGTGTCGGCGTGTTGAATTGAATCACCCCGTTCGCGGAAGTTTTAGTCGGGCAGGAAAACACCTCGCCGTCGGGAATGTTCCGGTCGCCCTGGCACTTCTTGGCGCCGATGCCCTTGATGCTGAAACTCAGATCCGTGCCCGGCCCGACCAGCCGGACGCGGTCGGTTCGGGCCATGAGCGTTTCCAGAGGCTTCATCGCCCGGCCCATCTTCGCGTAATCCATTGTGCAGACGTCGAAGTAAAGATTCTCAAACGCCTCGGTGCTCATGCCCGCCGCCTGCGCCATGCTCGGGGTGGGCCAGCGCAACACGCACCAGCGCGTTTGATTCACCCGGTAATCCTGCACCGGCCGGAGGATCTTGGAATACAGCCGCATCCGGTCGGCGGGGACGTCGGAGTTTTCATTCATGTTGTCCGCGCCGCGGATGGCGATGTAAGCCTGCATTTTTTTCATGCGGAACATCTCCATATCGCGAATGTCGGCGGCCTGCTTTTCATCCATGCCCAGCAGTTGCTCGCGCCCCACCCGCGTGTGGCGCGTCTCGACGAAGGGCGTCGCGCCCGCCGCGCGCACGGCGCGGATCAGCTCCACAGCGAACGCGTCCGGCACATCCACTAGTTCGATCAGGATGCGGTCGCCCTTTTTAAGCGCGGTGGAGTAATTGACGAGCAGGGCGGCCAGTTTTTTGTAACGCGGGTCAGTCATAAATTGGCGGCAGCGTAGCGCGGGGCGTACGAAGAATCAAATAACAACGGCGGTGACCGCAGGGCGATGGGTTGACGCCCGGCGGGAGGGGGTGGGATTCCCGTCCCGAGCGACTGGGGAGATCCGTTTCAAACCTCGCCGGGGAAGCCTTGTTGCCGCAATGCCTCAAACAAGACCAGCGCGACGCAATTCGAGAGATTCAAGGAACGCGCCTGGGGATTAAACATGGGGATCCGGAGCCATTGCTCCGGGTGTTGCGCCAGCAGCGATGGCGGCAGGCCCGCCGTCTCACGCCCGAACACCAGATAATCCCCGGGCGAAAACCGCGCCTCGCTGTAATTCCTTCCGCCGCCGGACTCGATGAACCATAACCGCGCCTCCGTCGGCAGCTGCTCTTCAAAAACCTTCCAGCTGGACCAGCGATGCCATTGGACCTGCTGCCAGTAGTCCATGCCGGCCCGCTTGAGTTGCGCATCGTCCAGCTTGAAGCCGAAGGGCTCGACCAGATGCAGCTGCGACTTCGTGGCCGCGCATAACCGCGCCACGTTGCCCGTGTTGGGCGGGATCTCCGGTTCGACAAGAACGATGTGCATGGGGGTGGGTGGCGGGGCCTTATTGAATGATTCCGGAGGGGGCCGTCCGACGCCGGCTGGGTTTGGGATAGAAGACCTTCCACAACACCAGCCCCTGCGCCGGAGCCGTCATGCCAGCCTCGCGCCGGTCGCGCCTGCCTAGGATATTCTTGATTTCCAACGGCGGAATCTTCCCCTGCCCGACCTGCACCAGGGTCCCCACAATGCCCCGGCACATCTTGTAGAGAAAGCCGTCCCCCTCGAGGATGAAAACAAAAGATTCACCGGACTTCCGGACATCGCAGCGCGTCAGCGTGCGCACGTTGGACTTCATCTCATAACTGCGCGTGCCGGCGAACGATTTAAAATCATGTCGGCCGAGAAACAGTTTCGCCGCCGACCGCATCGCCTTCGCCTCCAGAGGCACCGGCACATGCCAGGCGCGGCCCCGCATCAGGGGGTTCATGGCCGGATGATTCCAAACGAAGTAGCGATACTGCTTGCCGATCGCGTCAAAGCGGGCATGGAACGCATCCGGCACGCGCACCGCCGCCAGCACCCGGACATCCTCCGGCAGAAAGGCATTGAGAGCGCGTGCAAGACGGCCAGCCGGCATCTTGAATTCAGCGCGGGGGATTTCCACATGCGCCGCCATGCCGAGCGCATGAACGCCCGTGTCCGTCCGGCTGGAACTGTGGAGGCGCGTTGCGCCCGGAAATATCCGGCCCAGCGCCGCCTCGACCAATCCCTGCACGCCCGTGCCGGTTTTCTGCACCTGCCAGCCCTGATAGGCCGCGCCATCATAGGCGACAACCAGTTTGAATTTGAGATTATCCACAAAAAATCAACCGGGCCGGAACCCGGCTGGAAGACACAAGCCCCCTAAAAAGCCGCGCCCGTCCTTTTCATTCCTGTTCACGCAGGACTCCATTTACATCCCCATGTCCAAATAACTCTGCAATAAAATTGCCGCAGCCATCTTGTCCACCTTCTCCTTGCGCTGGTCGCGGCGCACGCCGCCCTGGATCAGGGCCCGGTTCGCCATGGCGGACGTCAGCCGCTCATCCCACATCTTGATGGGAACGGGGATGGCGGTCTTCAAGACAGCCACGAACGCCTCCACCTTTTGCGCCGCCGGGCCATAACTGCCATCCATGTTGCGCGGCTGGCCGATCAGGATGAGGTCGATCTCCTTCTCGCTGAGAATTTTTTTCAGCCGCTCCAGAAATAGCGCGAAGGGTTCGGTGAGGATGTATTCCAGCGGCAGCGCGATTGTTTTGGTTTCATCGCTGACCGCGACGCCGATGCGCTTGGTTCCGTGATCGAGGGCTAGAATTCTCATGTTTTTTACCACCGGTAATTTTTAGACGGGCCGACGGGAACCGGCCGGAGCAGCCTCACTTGCTCCCGGGCTTGACTGCCGGAATCCCGGCGAGATCGGGCGGCAGGTTTGCCGGATCGAAGCTTTCCACCTGCAATGAAATCAGGCTCTCGAACGGCACCCCGAAATTCACAGCGCCATTGGAGCGATCGACTACCGCCGCCACGCCGACCACCTGTCCGCCGTGAGCGCGGATGATATCCAGCGTTTCCTGGGCGCGACCGCCCTTGGTCACCACGTCCTCGACCACGAGGATTTTCTCGCCGGGCGCGATTTTGAATCCCCGGCGCAACACCAGTTTGCCCTCCTCTTTCTCTACGAAAAAAAAGCGGCTCCCGAGCTGTCGCGCGACCTCCTGGCCGATGACCAGTCCCCCCATGGCGGGGGCAACTACGGTGATGGCGCCGAGTGGCTTCACTTTGTCCGCCAGGGCCGCGCCCAGTTTTTCGACCTGGGGCATCTGCTGGAGCGCCAGGGCGCACTGAAAGAACTGGCGGCTGTGCAAGCCGCTGCGGAGAATGAAATGGCCTTCCAGCAACGCGCCGGTATCGCGGAAAATCTGCAATGCTTCGTCTTTTGTCATGCGTGGGATTATAGGAGAAGCAGGGAGGAATTCACGCAAATCTTCGCCCGCCCCGGAATCCGGCGCCGCTTTCGCCGCCCCCTTTATTTGGGTCGTATCCTCCGGCTCCGGTCCAACAATTGGAAATTGGCATTTCCCCGGCGGCGACTTAACCTGCGCGGGTGAGCATTCTGGAAGAATTACACTGGCGCGGCCTGGTTGCGGATTGTACCGACACGGCGGAACTGACCAAGCGCCTTGCCGCCCCCGCCACGCTTTATTGTGGATTTGACCCAACAGCGGATAGCCTGCATGTCGGCAACCTGGTGCCGCTGCTGGCGCTCCGGCGTTTCCAACTGCTCGGCCATCACCCCATTGCCGTCGCGGGCGGCGCCACTGGCAGCATTGGCGACCCCAGCGGCAAGACCGCCGAGCGTCAGTTGCTCACGCCGGAAATTCTCGATTGCAACATCGCCAGCGTGAAGGGGCAGCTGGCGAAGCTGCTTGATTTTGAAACGACCCAGAACCCCGCCCGCCTGATGGACAATGCCGCGTGGACGAGGGGGGTTTCGTTCCTGGATTTCCTGCGCGACATCGGGAAGCATTTTTCCGTCAATCAGATGGTCGCCAAGGAATCGGTCCGCGCCCGCATGGAGGACCGCGAGGCCGGCATCAGTTACACCGAGTTCAGCTACATGCTGCTGCAGGCGTTTGATTTCATGGTGCTGTGCCGGGAGGCGAACTGCGCGCTGCAGATTGGCGGCAGCGACCAGTGGGGCAACATCACGGCGGGCATTGAGCTGACGCGCAAGAAGCTGGGCAGGCAGGTCTTCGGCCTGACGCTGCCGCTGATCACGAACACCGATGGCTCGAAGTTTGGCAAGACCGCCGCCGGGGCCATCTGGCTCGATCCGAAGCGCACCAGCGTTTACAAGTTCTATCAGTTCTGGATCAACACCGACGACCGCGATGTCGTCCGCTACCTGAAATACTTCACGTTTCTGACGAAAGCGGAAATCGAGTCATTGGAAAAACAGCACGCGGAAAACCCGGGCGCGCGCATCGCGCACAAGGCGCTGGCGAAATCAGCGACGGATTTGATTCATGGCGGCCCGGCGACGGCGGAAGCCCTCCGCGCCAGCGAGATTCTTTTTGGCGGCGAACTCCAGGGGGTTTCCGAGGCAACCTTCAAGGACATCGTCGGCGAAGTGCCGACCCAGGAGGTGGAATTGTCGAAATTAGACGGGGCGGGATTGTCGCTGATTGAGCTGCTGGTCCATTCCGGATTGTGCCCGTCCAAAGGGCAGGCGCGGAAAGATCTGGAGGGCGGCGGCGTCAATGTGAACAACGTCCGTGAAGCCAATCTCCAGCGCATGGTTGTCGGCAGCGACTTGCTCTTCGGCAAGCACCTCCTGCTCCGCAAAGGCAAAAAAAATTACGTCGTGATCACCGCGAAGTAACCGGGCCGGCTGGCTTTTTACTTGTTTTCCATTGCCCGGGCCGCCTCTGGTTCTATTTTTGCGCGCGTTTGCCGGTCGAAGAAGTCCGTGGACATGGTCCGTTTCCACACAGGGGCGACAGGGAATCTAAACCCCGATCTGGTCCTGGATCCGGCTACAGATCTTTTCAGACCATTTTTTGAGCGCCGCCGCATCGCGACCCTCCACCAGCAGGCGCACCTTGGGTTCCGTGCCGGAATACCGCAGCAGCAGTCGCCCGCCTTGCGCTGACAATTCTTTTTCCGCGTCCGCGATCAGCTGGTTCACGCCCTGCAAGTGCTCAAAAGGTTTCTTTTCGCGCACCTTCAGATTGGTCACGAGCTGGGGGAATCGCGTCCAGCAGCGGGCGAGCCGGGAGAGCGGCTGGTCCTTGGCCTTCATGATCCGCAATA
>Ga0209086_10001068_pt1 | contig 22504 bp, 22 predicted proteins | sample M_130207_XF_Meta_FD_187312 | JGI IMG/M metagenome (GOLD analysis project Ga0209086, IMG submission 187312) | Freshwater microbial communities from Lake Montjoie, Canada to study carbon cycling - M_130207_XF_MetaG (SPAdes) (version 2) | ecosystem: Environmental > Aquatic > Freshwater > Lake... | reverse complement strand
CAACTTCTTTGGCTTCAAGGAAGCAATGTACGTGGGTGGAAGCAAACAGTGGGACCGTCGTGGTACTGTTGGTACACATCATTATACCGATTTAAATCATCTTAAGACTGAAGAAGAATTCGTACAGTATGTAAATGATAATGGTTATACACTACTCGCTGTAGAAAACAATATTCCCAAGTATAGTGATAAAACTGTTTCCATATTTAATCACTGGGTATTCAGTGGTGTAGATAAGCCAATGTTTGTATTTGGCGAAGAAAAGAGTGGATTGAGTAATTACATTCTTGACAATGCTGAAACTGTCATCACTATTCCAGCATATGGTAGTGTACGATCACTTAACGTGGGTACCACTAGCGGAATTGTAATGGGATTTTATCGCAGCTATATTGATAACAATTAAAATTATATGAGTACAAAATACATTATGGATGGTAAAAATATCCGAATTGGATATGTTAAGGATAGTGGTAGCGTAATTTATGCACACGGCCCCAATGGTGAGAACGTAGGTTCTTACAACAAAAACAACGATACTACGTTTGATCGCAACGGCAAGCGTTATGGTTTTGGCGATTTGACCAATGCTCTCGTTTTTGAGGCTGCTCGAAAGAATTAAAAAAAGAACGTTGACATTTTTCAAAAGCCGTGGTAAGATAAGTTTGTAGTCGGTTAACATTAACAAAAAACAAAAAATATGAACAAGAACAAGACAGGTCGTAAGGCAACCGTAGTAAACGAAATCACTGATCGCAATTTCACTATTGTTGATCTGGTTAATATCAACTCAACTGTGAAGGCGCCAACAATTCGGATGCACGTTAAGCGAAGTGTGTCCGCTGGACGATACAAGATCAGTGGGTCGCAAAAGACTGGTAAGCGAGGTAAGCCAAGTCTAGTATATACATATGACGCAACTCCCGCTGTCACATCAACCACTGTTGAATCTACTCAGACTTCTGCGAACTAAACAGTATCTAGATTAGGGATTAATAAAAAAAACTTGTTAATCCCTTTTTCTACCACTATTTATTTTTAAAAGTAGTATATGGGAAAGTCATTCAAAGATCGTCGTTCACGCAGTGAAGGAAATTGGCGCAACAAATCAACCAAAAAGGTTAACAAAAAGTGGCAAAACACTGAGGTAAAACCATCACGGTACAATTCAAAATATGAAGACGAAGACAACTCAAACAGTAATTAATAATCTCAAAGCAAAAATCGCAAGTAAAAATTTACAACTAACAGATCTATACGCAGAATATTACTATAAGGCTGCTATCAAACAAGCGGTAGATGAAAAGTTTGGTACTGAACCAAATCGTGATCTACTACGATACGTCGAAAAAAAGTAAATTAAACATTTAAATAAAGGTTATATGAAAGATACTACACTCAAACAGTTGGTACGTGACCGCAAAGGTCAGCCCCGTGGTATGGTAGTTGCCACAGTAATTAATGGATCTATCCGATTTGGTTGGAGTCATACCAATACAAAAGCAGGTGATCGATTTGATAAATGTAAAGCACTCACTATTGCTCTAGGCCGAGCTGAAAATGGTTGGGGTCCAAAAACAAATGTACCCGCGTCAACAATCAAAATTCTAAACAAGATGATTGATCGTTCCGTTCGATATTACAAAAATGTACCAGTCTACGGTATTTAATTAAATTATTCATAAATATGAGCAAAAATAACGCATCTGAATCATACACAGGAACAATTGACGGTTTTCTTGAACATTGTTCTAAATTAGACACCAATGAAGTTGAACAACAAATTAAGCGAGAGGAAAAAGAAGCTTGTATTCAAATAATTATGAAAGAAGCAAGCTGTGACGAATTAGAAGCTAATGACATTTATAATGAAATTCTTTTGACAGAAACAAAAACAACCGTTGACAAAATGGTAGCTGATGGCATACTATATGTATCAGGCCATAACGAAGATGGCGAACCACTGTTTAATCTGACCGAACTTGGTAAATCAGTTCGTAACAAACTAAACGACAACAAGTAAGTTCTTTAAATTTTAATGGCCTCGTAGCTCAATTGGATAGAGCTCACGATTTCTACTCGTATGGTTGGGGGTTCAATTCCCTCCGGGGCTACCATTTTTAAGTAATTTTAAGTATATTTGATTATATGTATAAGTTACCTCAAAACTTCTCGAAAAAAGAAGTTGATCTTTGAAAACTTAGTGGTAAGATAAAGAAGTAGTAAGTAATAAGTATTTTGTTCTTTCAGCACGGTGGGAGAAGCACTCCTCTAGAACATCTACGTATGGCGGAACTGCCTTGACCTTTAATCAAAGGGAGTCACCAACGAAAGAATGAAAACTTAAGTTGACTTTAGAATAAAGCGTGGTAAGATAAAAGAGTAGTAAGTAATAGTTCTTTAACAAATTTTAATGGTTCTGTAGCTCAGTTGGTTAGAGCTCCTGACTTTTAATCAGGATGTCGTGGGTTCAAGTCCCACCGGAACCACCATTTTAATGTAGCCGAGCGCAAAGTGGTCCAGCGGTCGCCCTTTCAAGGCGAATATTCTAACGGGTTCAAGTCCCGTCGGCTATACCATTCTCTAGGACAAAATAAATCAATCGTTTTCATAGGTTCAACTATATTTATTAATACCAACTATGAAAACAGAAATAAAAATAGATGAAATAGATTATACTAAACCGATTAAGTATTATTGTGACATTTATGGAATGTGTCTCACCACACTTAGGATTAAGTTTAAAAAACTTGGAATTTACAATAATTTTTTATTTACAAAAGAAAATAACTCTATTGTAAAGTCAAAATTATTTAAAAATGAGTATGAAAAAAATCCAAAAAAATGTATAAATTGTTTTACTGTAATTAGTTATGTTAAAAGAAAAAACAATTATTGTTCAACAAAGTGTTCATCATTATTTACACAACGAAATGGTGGTCATTGTAAATGGAATGACTTGGACAAAAAAGAAATCAGTGAAAAGTTAAAAAGTTATTATCAAATAAATAAAAAACCAAAGATACAAAAAATTCTACATTGTGTAGAATGTAATGAAAAAATGTATCTTAGGCCATCTGACAAAAAAAAATTTTGTTCTTTGAAATGTAAAAATGAATCAATTGAAAAAGGATATTTAAGAGGTAAATCTGGTGGATTAAGAGAAGGCGCAGGCAGAAGTAAATCCGGTTGGTATAAAGGTTACTATTGTAATAGTTCTTATGAATTAGCGTGGGTTATTTATTCATTGGATAATAATTTAAAGTTTAAAAGAAACACTAAAGGATTTAAATACACTAATACAGAAGGTAGTATATCAAATTACTATCCGGATTTCTATGTAGAAACCACAGAAACTTTTATAGAAATAAAAGGATATAAAGAAAAAGAATTTTACAATAAACATAATAGTTTTAAAGAAAAAATTATGGTGATAGATAAGAAAGATATTAAACCAATTTTACTTTATGTTAAAAATAAATATGGTATAAACTTTATTGAACTTTATGAAGGAAATCCACACAAAGTAAAAAACAATAAATGTTTGTGTTGTGGTGAACCTGCTAAATTTCAATATTGTTCAAGAATTTGTTCAGGTAAGGGTGTAAGAAAATTAAAAGATTGTCTTGACTGTAAACCAAATATAATGTAATATATATTTATAGTTGGTTCTTTAATAAATTTTATGTTTGTCCGTTGCTTAAAAGAAACGGAATGGTGGAGGGTACATAACCAAAATACCCCTAGAGTTGGAAGTTCTCTTAAAAAACTTCTTGGTTGCGGGGTTAGCAAATGGTATACTTTGTTTGTTGGGTGGATAAAGTATTCAATAATTACACCCAACACAAATTTTACGGTTCTTTATAAACAATTTGCGGGTGAGTGGCACGGAATTACCATACAACGCTCATAACGTTAGTGATAACAGGTTCGACTCCTGTACCCGCTACCATTTAATTGGAGCGCTTTCAGCAAAGAAACAGGTTTCATAAGCCAGTTTAAGTGGGGGCAGCACCCACCGTTCCAACCATTTTAGATGTTGACAAAACATCAATGTGTGATAAGATGATTTTAGGTTAATTGAGATTGGTTACCTTAGATTAAAAATCTCATTCAAAATAAAGTTTCAAAGGTAGAAGAAACTCGTTAATGTTGAAGTGAACATTAGTAATTTTGTGGTTTGGACTTTAAATAAACCACACCGATTTTAGTTAGATCTTTAACAAAATAATTTGCGGGTGAGTGAAACGGAAAATCATTCCTGGCTCATAACCAGTGAGATAGTGGGTTCGACTCCCACATCCGCTACCATTTAGTGGCCTCAAGATGTAAGGTGCATGGGGAGACTTATAATCTCTATAATCGCTCGATTGGCGTTCTGGGCAGTTCGATTCTGCATGAGGCTACCATTTTTTCTGAAAAACTTGTTTGACAAGTGAGTAAGATGTGGTAAGATGAATAAGTAGTAAGTAATAGTTCTTTGTAAGTAATTTAAATGGGCGTGTAGACCAGCGGCAGAGTCAACAGACTTTAACGTAAATTGAGTGCTTAGAGAGAAATCTCTAAAGTAGAATTTGTCAAATTCGGGGAAAGCTTAACTGCCAATCCCGAGCCAAGCTCAGAAATGAGAAGGTGTAGAGACTTAACGGCAAACATCTAAAACAGAAATGTTATGATGAAGAGAAAGTCCAGACCACAAAACAGAAATGTGTAATGAAAATTATAGTGGTACGAAAATCTGTAAAGCGGTGGTTCGAATCCACTCACGCCTACCATTTTTTTGAAATTAATGTGAATCAAGTGTAAAGAGGGCACGTTAGTCTACCAGACTAAAAGGCGAAATGCAAAGTTCGGATTCGCTCCAGTTTTAATGCGATATTAGTGTCTATGAGGAGCACGGTGGGCCTTCCAGTCCACAAGGCCGGTGTAAGTCCGAGATATCGCTCCAGTTTTTGATAGTGGTATAACTCAAGTGGTTAGAGTACACTCCTTATAAGGGTGAAGTTCCGGGTTCAAGTCCCGGTACCACTACCATCTTCCATCCTTTTGATGTATATCCCTTCAAAAGTTTCCTATAATCTATTTGGTGAACATCGTACCATTGTCTTCTACCAAGAGTTTTAACTTCATTCGTGGTTACATTTTTTGCTGTAATTGGGGATTTTCTTGGTTGTTTAAATTTCAATAATACTTCTGGTCTATTTAAACATTTTTTTGCAGTTAAACTTCTAAGTTCACTAGTATATTCATTTTTTTTATTTGTATTATATTTCTTTTTATAAATTCTTGATGTATATTCATGTGGAAGTTTTAAACTTTTATTTTTATTCCACGGAATTTTTCCTTTGCTATAATCAGAAATAATTTTTTTAAATTTTTCTGGAAATCCAAGAGTCCAACCATTTGATAGGTGTTCTTGCAATACACTTTGACATACACTTTTTCTTTTTTCATCTTTATAAATCCATTTTTTACCTTTACTACCATTTGTTTCTGATGTTGATCCGCCACCGCCATCTTCTAATATCATATTCATCCAATTTGAATCACTTAAAATATTAAATTTATAGCTATAATCTATAGCTATTTTTCTAAATTCCTTCTTGTTTTCAACTGGACAAACAAACAAAATTTCAGTAGTAAAATTTTTGCCAAATTCTTTTAAATGTGGTTTCCATTTAAGACCTGATCCTGTGTATTTAATAGCCTCCACATCACTTCTAGCTTGTTTTTTGCATAAATATTTTTTGCCAGTTATATTATGTGTTTTTATCATCAAATAAAGTTTCATTTCTCTCCTTTCTTTTTATAATATCTTTCTAATGCTTGTTCTTTTTTAACTTGTTGATTATTGAAATAATAACGCATTTGTCTTTCACGTCGTGCGTTTAATTTTTCTTCATCTGTGATATATTTTTGTTTTCTTCCCATACTAATAAATAGTGATTAAATATATCAAAGTAGAAAAAAAGTAGAAAAATCATCAAAAATATTTAATAAAAGCCCCATCATTAATTTGGTGGGGTTTTGTGGTTATTATATTTTGATATTTTGCTTGACTGTTGAGTATAGATGGTATATATTAATAGGTGATATGGCACATTTTGTAAAACTCTCGGTATTGGATCCTGGTCACGATGATCTTGAAAACACAACAAATAGAAAATATAATCCACAGTTAATTAACTTGGATATGGTTATCAACGTTGAGCAATCGAAGGTTCATAGTTTGATTTTTACTAAAAATAACACACAGCATCCTATACGAGTGAGAGAGTCTCTTGATGAGATTTTATCTGTATCGAAGGGATGTGTTAAAAACGTTTTAAACGGTTAATATATGATTAATATAAAAAGCATCAATGTTTCTTCTTATAAAGAGGAATTTATTAAAAACAGGCGGATTGTAATAGATAATTTTTTAACTGAAGAGTGGGCGGACAAGTTGTATAAGTATTATACGACTGAGATGGGCAAAGAATATTGGTCTGCTACATATATGCCTTCGCTTAGGTATGAGGGTGATTGGGAGTGGTGGCAGAATATTTCTGGTAACAGATATGTTATGGAGCAGGCGTATCAGCATGCTTGTAATGCTAGAGACAACAATTTGTTTAGTTATTTTTTCTTTAAAACGATGCCTAGTATTATGGAGAAGGCTAAGTCTACTGTTTATGAAGAAACGATGGCTTTCTTTAACGGTAAAGAAATGGTTGAGTTTATCAACAGTGTAACTGATTTGGATATTACGATGGGAGACAAAACGTTTGTTAGTCGTTATGCTGAAAATTGTTTTTTGAGTAATCATACAGATGATGTAAATGGTAAATTGGCGTTTGTGTGTCATTTGACCAAAGATTGGAATCCTGATTTTGGTGGATTGTATTTGGATTTGAGAGACAAAAGCAAAATTAAGGCGATTAACCCATCTTTTAATAAATTGGTAATATTTGAAGTGACGGCTGGAGTTGCGCCTCATAGTGTGACGCAGATTGTTAATAATTCAAACAAAGAAAGAATCAGTGTATCTGGTTGGTATAATTAAAAAATAAATTGTTATGTATATTCCTGTAGAGCATGAGCATATTCCACTTGTAGTAATTGATAATTTTCTTCCCAGAGATTATGTTACTAGGTTATATGAAGATTTTATCAAGTTAAAGCCACATTTTGGCATTCCACATTGGAGTGGTGGTTATAATGATGGTGCTGCTTATAATCCGGATGAACCGTTGAGTCCATTGTGTACTGGTCAAGATCTTTGGTTACCTTTTGAAACAGATCAAGTGGAAAAGAACAAAGATTTGGGTTTTTACGTATCAAATTTAAGCAAATATATTTTTCATCAGGGAATATTAGATTTTTTAACCCACGCTAAAAATGAACAATTGACTGCGTATGCTAAATATAGATACTTGTATAAGTATCATATCATTAATTATGGTGATGGTGGATATTATAATTGGCATCGAGATTTGGCGGTTAGTGGAATGACTTGGGATGGTGTGGATGTAAATAAACAAAACGCATTTACATTTGCGCTTACTTTGGTTAAAGATCCTAGTGTAATGAAAGGTGGCGATCAATACTTTATGTATAAAAATCATACATACAAATTACCATTGACAAGCAATCAATTGGTAATATTTCCGTCCACAGTGTTTCACGCTTGTAGTGAGATTACTGCTCCGAAGGATTTGCCTTGGGAAAACAAGAGATTTAATATGCAAGCTTGGCTATGTCATGGTTGATGTATGGAGTTTATTCACACTTATTTGGGTTATAACAATAACAGAGATGAGTACAACTGTGAAATTTTAAATGAAATTAAAAATCCGGTTGGTTTTTGTAAATATTATAAAAGTAATAGTTATGATGACATTGTGTGTATAGAATTTGTAAATATAGGTTATGAACATCGTCGTAGAGGGTATGCTACGATGATGGTTAAAGAATTGCAGAGTATGTATACATTAAAATGGGATTATAGATTTAGCGAGATTGGTAGAAAATGGTATGATGGAATGTTAAAAAAAGAAGTGATAACTAATTGATTGTAATATTTATTTATATTAACAACAATATTATGACCAAAGAAGATTTAAAAAAACTCATACAAGAAGTCTACAAAGAAGTAGCTTCTGAACCAAAGGCTGAAAAAGCAAAAGCTGAAAAACCAAAGTCTGCTCCTGCGGCTGAAAAGCCAGCTGTTAAAAAAGTTGCAAAGGTTGTAAAAGCTGTAGCTCCAAAAGCGGAAGATCCAAATAAGATTACCAAGTCATTTGTCAAGACAATTGACAAACACGGTGATAAGAACAAATTTGCTGGTGACAAAGGTGATGCTGATTTGTTTGGTAAAATCAAGAAAATACTTACTCCATATGTTGGCAGAAGATTGGAAGAATCTGATCTTGATAAAGTAATGGAAGAAATGGAATGTGAAGAATGTTATGAAGAAGGTGCAAAGCCTGACTTTTTGGATCTGGATAAAGATGGTAACAAGAAGGAGCCAATGAAGAAAGCCGCAGTGGATGCTAAAACGAGTAAAAAGTTAAAAGAAATTATAGAAAAAGCAAAAAACATTTAAAGTAAAAATTGATTGACCCGTTCAGAAATGAACGGGTTTTTTTGTGTAATAAAATATTATGAAAACGCCGTGCAAAAGAATATGTGTGGTTGTGGATGCTAAACTGTGTGAAGGATGTGGTCGTACTTGGGAACAGTTACGAGATTGGTCATTTTATAGTGATAAACAGCGTGAGGAGATAATGGAACGGTTAAAACACTTTAAAAGTAAGCATAAGAGTAGATTTGAGTGATATTTATAACTATTATGAAGCTATTTAGAGACTTACTTTTAGAAAATCCCGACACTGTATATTATAAGCGAAAGACTTATAGTTATACTTCCCCAGCGAATAGATGTGCTTTTCTTGTATATAAAGATGAAAAGAGTGGTAAAAACACTATATTTGGATATAGCATTGTTAAAAAAGACTTTGTTTGTGATGATGCCGAAGTTTTAAAAGAGGTTGAGGAATTGCATAAAGCTCCTAATATAAAATATGATGATGGTGGCAGAGAACAGACTAATTACTGGGGACAAAGAGCAATAAGTAACTTAAAGAATGGAAATAGTGGTGGTGGACATTTAGATATAGAAAATCTTTTAAAAGGTATAGGTAGATTTGGTGCTTATGCTGATCCACTTGTGAAGGGTAGAATATTTGAAGTGGATGATGCTAAAGATGTGGTTGATGATTCTGATTTAAAAATTGAGAGTACAATTCCAAGTGGCAAAGCTATTATTGTAACATTTTGGGATGCTAGAAGAGAAAAGATAGTTAAATATAAAGATCAATATGAAAAAGTAATAACGTTCAATGGATATGACCCCAAAGAATGTTTGTATGAACCAAGTATGAAATTTTATACTTATGATAACTTTTACAACGATGGTCCATCAATATCGGAAAAACCCTCACAAACTACTACTTCAAATACTACTGATACTGCGCCTTGGAGCACACACACAACAGGTGAATCAGTCGGTTTCAAAGTGGGTGATAAGGTAAAAGTTAGAGGAATGAAGACTTCAGGTGTGGTTGTATCTATTGCCGGTGATAAAACTACCATAAGAATAACGGATACAGATGTTCAAGGTATTAGTATTGGATCTGAAAAAACGGTTGCTTCTTTCTTTTTAGATTTAGAACCTAATCGATCCGTTACTGGTACTAAAGCTTCAGATAGTTTCAGTGTGGGTGATAAAGTAAAAGTTAAAGGAATGAATATTGCTGGAGTGGTGTTATCCATCAACGCAGCTAATACTGTTAAATTAAGAGTAACTAATTCGGGTTTACAAACTGTACCTGTTGGTTCTGAATTTGATTTTCCATATTATGGTTTACAACTTGATACCAGTCATACTACAAAATTCAAAGTGGGTGATAAAATAAAACTAAAAGGTTTATCTGATATTACTGGTGACGTAACGCATGTTGATGGTAATTATATTACTATTGAAATAACAAGTTCAAAATATTCAGTTGGTGCGTTTAGACAAGGAAGAGCTCTTAAAATACTAGCTTCTGGTGCGGAACTTGTTCAACCACAATCAGATGATACTGTGGCTGCTTCAACCAAGCTTGATAAAGTAATTGATGATAAGACTCAAGAGTTTGTTGAAAAACGAGGTAAATTACATTCAACTGGTGCTACATTTACTCCAGCGGAAAAACAAAATTTAGAAAATGAAGTGGATAGTTTAGAAATTGAAATCAAGATACTAAATGATTTATTGACTTCGGGTGAAAAGTATTATACAGACAATGTAAAAGACGTTGTAGCTACATCTGTACAACGCAAATTGGATGCTAAACAAAAAGAAAAACAAGATAGATATAGTTTGATAGCCCAAGCTGAAAAGCAATATGGTATGCCTATTGCACAAATAAGACAAAAGTATAGAAATGTGCCATTGGATCAATTGGTTAAGAAAGAATCATTATATAAGAAACTATTGAAAACATTACGAGGATGAATACAAAGAAACTTAGAATTTTTGATTTTGATGATACGCTTTTTGAAACAGAAGCTAAAGTTATTATTACTTCAGCCAATAATACTAGTAGACAAATTACCCCAGCTGAATATGCTGTATATGAACCATTGCCAGGTGATAAGTTTGATTTTAGTCAATTTAATGCTATTATTAATCCTACATTGATTCGTTCAATTGCTAAACGATTTTATAAAATAGTTACATCTACGGATGGTGGTCGTAAGAGTGTGATATTGACGGCTAGGGGATCTGAAGCAGCACCACACATAAAAGATACAATTAAAAAGTACTTTAGAGTAAATATTGAGGTGGTTACATTGGGTACTGGTGATCCTATGGCCAAAGCTAATTGGATATTGAACAAGATACAAAATGAGGGTTACAATGATATATTCTTTGTGGATGATAGCAGCAAGAATATATTGGCTACTTATAGAACTATTAGTAACTTGCCTATTAAGTATAAGTTAGTTGATATTACTACCCCAAGAAAATATGAGGGTAACAATCTTCCAACTACTAATAGTTTAACTGAGATGTTAAAGAACGTGGTTGATAAAGAACGACTTAAGAAGGCTTATAAGTTTTTTGTTAACGAGTTAAGTTTACCCAGTGGAAAAATCAAATTGGAGTTTGGTAGTTTAGATGGCGATGTACAGGGTAAAGTAAAAGTTGAGGGAGATAAAAATCCATATAAAATAAGAAGTTATGTGGTTATAATGCGAACAAACAGTCCGCATAGTGGTGACGATCAGATTAAAACTTTGGCGCACGAGCTGCATCATATTAGACAGGTGGAAGATGGTAGATTGAATGTGTTTGAAAATAGTTGGGATGGTAAAGTTTATCCTAAATATGACGACGATGATCCCAAAGAAAGAATGTTGCCTTGGGAGATTGATGCTCGAATGAATGCCGAGACGTTGTATGTAGAGTATAATAGATATGCTAGAGAAAAAGGTGCGGCTACCAAGATTATAAAGATTAAATAATATGTTAATCGATTCGCCACTTGTTAAAGATGGAGTAATGTCTGGATCCAGTGTATTTACTGGATCGGTAAATATAAGACCTAGTGATTTGACTATACAGTCAAATGCTGTATATCTAACTTTAGATATTAATACAGGTAAAATAGGAAAATCAACCGATATATCAACAACTACTAGTGGTACATCTGGCGTATCTGGAACAGCGGGTACAGCAGGTACTAGTGCTACAGCCGGTACCAGTGGTTTGACTGGTTATCCTGGCAGTAGCGGTACAAGCGGTGCGGGAACTAGATTGTATACTGGTAGCACTTATCCTATTACGGCGAGTAGGGCAATTACAGCCAGTTATGCACTAAATGCAAATTCTGGTGGTGGTGTTCAGTTGTATACTGGTAGCACTTATCCTATTACTGCCAGTTGGGCGGTAAGTGCTAGTTATGCGTTGTATGCATTGAGTGGTGGTACCAAATTGTATACTGGCAGCACTTATCCTATAACATCCAGTTGGGGTGTTACTGCTAGTTATGCTTTGAATAGTGGTAATAGTATAGCTGTACTATTTACGTCTTCATTTTTCAAAGGTGAATTATTATCTAAAATAACTTGTTCTGCTTATTATTCGTATTATCATTTAAGTACTGAAAACAATTTAAATATAAGATTGACTGGTAGTAAAATTCCATCTGCTTTTTCTATTAGATTGGTGAACAGTGGTAGTATTAGTCATCGTGTACGATTATCTCCATATAACACTATTGAATGGGCTGGTGTTGCTAGTGGATTTGATAATACTGGGTCCATATTGATGGCGGGTAATCAGGAGTTATTCTTTTCATTTATTTTTTATAATAATGCTGGTATTGGTAGACCTGTAAGCAAGTCTATAGCATTTATCACTGATTTAAAGACACCTGGTTTACAAAATAAAACTACAGCTCAAAATTTGTATATATTGGGGGATGGTTTATCAGGAATGGTATCTGGTAGTATAAATGACCCAAATACATACATATTTACAGTTGATGGAGGTGGTACTGAACCATCTGTAGCTGGATTAAATAGCAAACCTTTTTGGGGTTGGATGCCAGTATATGTGGAAGGATATGGTAGAAAATTCTTACCTCTATATGAATAAATAAATATTAAGTATATCTTCTTTCTATTTATAACTATAACATTATCTATGACAAACACACGTGTAGAAAAAGAACAAACAGTAACATTACACAGAACAGTAAAGGGTTTTTATAAAGCCTCTGTAATGGGCGTTGACGACAATAATCAGGTTAGCGAACAGTATTCAACAGGCTGGAAACCCAACACAATTTTAAACTGTGGTTTGGACAAAATTGCTTATATGCCATGGGCACAAGTGTTTCAATTTTGTTTGGTTGGCGATTATAAATATGGACCAACTGATACATTGACTGCTTCTTTTAGTGAAAAGATGTTGAAAAGACCAAGAAAAATTAATGCTTTTTATCTAACAGGCGAAAACAACTGCGGTCACAAAATTTCAGGTAGTATGGTTAGATTATATAGAACATTCGATTTCTATAAAGAATTAGACAATACCACATACACCGAAGTGGGTTTTAAAGAAACACCTGCCGCAACTACATTGTTTAGTAAAATTCGTTTGGATCCACCAATTACTTTGCACGCTGGTCAATATCTTCGTGTAAACTACGAATTGCGTGTAAATATGAGTCCATTCAGCAGTAGTAATGGTGGTAGAATTCCAGCTCAATATCCTTCTTTTACAGGGTGGACAAGTGGATCATTGGATAGAGAAGCAATTCAAAAGATTGGTTTGTGTGGTATTGATAGTGGCAGTGGTTTGGCAATTCCTATTGATGAAGGTGGTTTTTGTAACGAACCATTTGCTCCTGGTCAAATCAGCTTTGGACCTGGCTATGGATTTGTAAATAGATATTATAATGGTAGTAATGTAAACTATGTTCCTACAGGTTCATTTTTTCCATCTGTAAGTTATGAACAAAATGTATTCAAAGCAGTTGGTCCACTTGAAGAATATTATGCAAATTATCAAAATCCATATCAATTTTTAGATTTGGGTATATCTGCTAGTTTGAGTGTTTCAAAGGGTAGATATAGTGGAAGTTTTTGTATTCCTAATATTACCACATATAAACCTAGAAATTATTTTACCAGTGATTTATTTTATCAACTATCTGAAACTTTTTCTACTTTGTATGTGGGCGGTACAAATTGGGCAGTTAATCCGCCAAGTCCTGGAACTGGACAAGGCGATACTACAGAAACCCAAGGAACGTATTACGTTAGTCAAGCAAATACGACGAATCCTAATAATGGGGTATGGGGATTTAAAACAGGCGTGACAATTGCAGATACAGCTGTGTACTATGCTTCAGATAAATTTACAAAATTAGATAATTTGTGGACTCCGTATTCTAAAATAGCAACATTAAGTAGTATACCTAGTATAACGCCTAAGTTGAGCACTTATAATAACAATACTAATTTGTTTAATGATTTCTTTTATGATCCGTCTTTGCAAAATAGTGGCAGTTTGAGTTATCCAAAGTTTCCAAGTAGTTTATTGGTGCCAGGTGGTAAAGGTACAGGATCAAAGTATGAAATAGTAGAAGGTGTTGGTACTACGATCACGTCTGAAGGTAAAAAAATGATAGCGGATAATGGTATTATAGACAAAAAACTACCGCTTCATTTCTTTTATTGGGATGATTGGAATCCATATCAAACTACCGCTTCATTGGCAAGTATGCCATTGTGGGTAAAACGTACTGGTTGGACAGGTACATCTTCTCCAACAAGTGGTCGTAAGATTGGCACAAATTATTATGTACGTGGAAGCAGTTGTTTTCTATCAACATTTACTGGATCTGCTACATCTTCGTTTAATGTACGTGATAGATCTAGAAATTCAACCACCAAGATATATTCGGTTGAATTGCCTATGTATATAAATCCATATACACAAAGTACTTTTAGAAGAGACAAAGTGGTTATTTTTAGTAATGGTGTTGCTAACAATGAAGATATTCCAACTGCTTATAGACCAAATCCGTCGGTTGCTCCGTTGTGGAGAACAATTGGTGTGGGCCCGACGAGTATTAATTTGACACCTGAAGCGATGAATGATGCTGCTAAGAACAATGGTTATGTGTATGTGTTACAAACTGGGCAAACCAAGAGCAAAGATTATTCATTGAAGATGGTATTTAGATACACTTGGGGTAGAGGATAATTATAAAATAAATTGTTATGGCTTATATTTTAGTAAATACAGGATCTATAGCTAATAGTGATACTGCTGATACTATCAGACAGGGTTTTCATAAAGTGAACAGTAACTTTATTAGTTTAAACACTAGTGGTATTACCAGTTCGCTTAATTTGGCAGTTACTACAGGAGGTAGTAGTGGATATTATTTACCAATAGTTATAAATGGCACCACGTACAAAATAGTATTGAACAATAATTAGTATACCTGATTATACATTATACAAAGTACTATTTATATCTTAGTAAATTATGTCTTTAAAGAAGTTAGATTTATTAAGAATTATAACCAGCTCAAATTATCTTTATAATTTTAGTTCCAGTTATTCAAATAAAGCATTAACCGCGAGTTATTCTATGAACGGCGGTGCGGGCGGTAGTGGTACATCGGGTACCAGTGGAGCTTCAGGATCAAGTGGTTCAAGTGGTCAATCTGGCACAAGTGGTTCGTCTGGAAGCAGCGGTACATCCGCAACTGCAGGTAGTAGTGGAACCAGTGGGTCAGGATCTCCAGGATCAAGTGGTTCAAGTGGAACATCAGGATCAAGTGGTAGCAGTGGTTCCACAGGATCAAGTGGATCAAGTGGTGCAACTGGTACACCTGGGTCAAGTGGTACCAGCGGAGCAGGTGCAGCAGGCACACAAGGTACCAGTGGATCAAGTGGTACAAGTGGTGCAAATGGCACTAGTGGGTCTAGCGGACAAAGTGGAACAAGTGGTAGTAGTGGGACATCTGGATCAAGTGGAACAAGTGGTAGTAGTGGGACATCTGGATCAAGTGGAACAAGTGCTACTGCGGGCAGCAGCGGAACAAGTGGAGTTGGTTCTCCAGGCACAAGTGGATCTAGTGGAACAAGCGGTGCTTCTGGATCAAGTGGATCTAGTGGAACAAGCGGAGCTTCTGGATCAAGTGGATCTAGTGGAACAAGCGGAGCTTCTGGATCAAGTGGATCTAGTGGTGCTTCTGGAACTGCTGGTAGCAGTGGAAGTAGTGGTAAAAGTGTATCTTTAACAACGGGTAGTTTATATCCTATAACTGCTAGTTGGTCACGTAGAGCTATTACGGCTAGTTATGCTTTAACTAGTGCGGGAGGAGGAGGAAGTGGCACAGTGTCTTCTGGCACTGTAAATAGATTGGCTAAATACACAGGCGCAACTACTGTGGGAAGTTCTGCTATAGTTTATGAAAGTGGATCTGCTTTTATTGGTATAGGTGTAACAGGTAGTTTAGTATCTAGTTTACAAGTTTACCGCAGCGGAAGTAACGCAAGTGTATTGAAGGTGGATGGTGGTAGTGGCACATTGTTTGAAGTTACTGATAATTTGAGCGGTAGTTTGTTTAACGTTAATGATATCACGGGTTTGCCTATATTTGAAGTATTCAGTAACAATAGAATTGTGGCGGGTAAGTATGCTGCAAATGATTTGGTGATTAGTGGTAGCAGAGTTGGTATAGGTACAGCTACACCCCAAGCAAAGTTGCATATTATAGGAAACATAAGTGGCAGTCAATTTACATCCAGTAGAAGAAATGCTATAGGTTTTTCTGGTACTGCGAGTTATGCAAGAAGATCATTAACCGCGAGTTACGCTTTGAATGCAAGTGGAGGTGGTGGTAGTACATTAAGAACTGGCAGTACATATCCAATTACAAGTAGTTTTGCCAGAAGAGCTATTACTGCGAGTTTTGCTTTAGCTGGGGGAACAAGATTAAATACAGCTAGTAGATATCCTATAACTGCAAGTAGAGCTATAACAGCTAGTTATGCTTTATCTAGTGCAGGTGGTGGTGGAGGCAGTGGTACAGTGTCGTCTGGTACTGTAAATAGATTGGCTAAATATACAGGCGCAACTACTGTGGGAAGTTCAGCTGTGGTATATGAGAGTGGATCTGCTTTTATTGGTATAGGTGTAACAGGCAGTTTAGTGTCTAGTTTACAAGTTTACCGCAGCGGAAGTAACGCAAGTGTATTAAAAGTGGATGGTGGAAGTGGTACGTTGTTTGAGGTTACTGATAATTTGAGTGGTAGTTTATTCAATGTAAACGACATTACAGGATTGCCTATATTTGAAGTATTTAGCAACAACCGAATTGTGGCGGGTAAGTATGCTGCAAATGATTTAGTAGTTAGTGGTAGCAGAGTGGGCATTGGTACTGCAACTCCAAGTGCTAAACTACACGTTATAGGAAACATAAGCGGTAGTCAATTTACTTCAAGTAGAAGAAACGCCATTGGATTCTTTGGTACTAGTAGTTATTCAAGAAGAGCGTTGACCGCGAGTTATGTATTGGGGGGAGCGGCTGGATCAAGTGGCACAAGTGGCGCAAATGGTACATCAGGTAGTTCAGGCACAAGTGGATCAAGTGGCACTAGCGGATCAAGTGGCACTAGCGGAAGTAGTGGTGCGAGTGGTACTAGTGGATCAAGTGGTGCAAGTGGTACTAGTGGATCAAGTGGTGCAAGTGGTACTAGCGGATCAAGTGGTGCAACTGGTGCAAGTGGATCAAGCGGATCAAGTGGTGCGAGTATATCTGTATCTGGTACAACAAATAGATTGGTTAAATTTACCAGTGCGTCTACGATTGGTAATACATCAACTGTACACGAAAGTGGATCTGCATTTTTGGGTGTGGGTGTATCATCAAGTTTAGTATCAAGACTACAAGTTTTCCGCAGCGGAAGTAATGCTAGTGTACTTAAAGTGGATGGTGGTAGTGGTACATTATTTGAGGTTACTGATAATTTAAGCGGTAGTTTATTCAGTGTTAACACTATAGCGGGTTTTCCTATACTAGAAGTATTTAGCAACAATAGGATGATTGCTGGTGCTTATGGAACCAATGCTTTAGTAGTAAGTGCCAGTAGCGTTGGCATAGGTATTGCCACACCGAGTGCTAAACTACACATTCAGGGAAATGTGAGTGGTAGTCAATTTACGTCAAGCAGACGAAATGCTGTGGGTTTTTCTGGTACGGCGAGTTATGCAAGAAGAACATTGACTGCGAGTTACGCGTTGAATGCAAGTGGTGGAGGTGGTGGTAGTACATTAAGAACTGGCAGTACATATCCAATTACTGCTAGTAAAACATCAGCAATTGCTGGGGGTACAACCAATAGATTTGTTAAATACACAAATGCTTCTGTTGTGGGTCAATCATTTAGTCCTATTTTTGAAAGTGGATCTGCTTTTATTGGAGTTGGGCCTATTTCCACCAGTTTAATATCAAGACTGCAAGTATATCGTAGTGGTAGTAATGCTAGTGTATTGAAGGTGGATGGTGGAAGTGGCACACTATTTGAAGTTACTGATAATTTGAGTGGTAGTTTATTTAGTGTAAATACCATAGCTGGTTTTCCAATATTGGAAGTGTTTAGCAACAACCGAATGGTTGCTGGTGCTTATGGTACCAATGCTTTGGTTGTGAGTGCCAGTAGCGTTGGCATAGGTATTGCTACGCCAAGTGCTAAATTACATATACAAGGTAACATAAGCGGCAGTCAATTTACTAGTAGCAGAAGAAATGCAGTTGGCTTCTTTGGTACTAGCAGTTATTCAAGAAGAGCGTTGACCGCGAGTTATGTATTGGGAGGTGCAGCTGGATCTAGTGGCACAAGTGGCGCAAATGGTACATCAGGCAGTTCAGGTACAAGTGGCACTAGTGGATCTAGCGGAAGTAGTGGTACTAGTGGTACAAGTGGTGCAACTGGTACTAGTGGAAGTAGTGGAAGTAGTGGTACTAGCGGATCAAGTGGAAGTAGTGGTACTAGCGGATCAAGTGGAAGTAGTGGAACTAGCGGATCAAGTGGAAGTAGTGGAACAAGTGGAAGTAGTGGAACAAGTGGTGCAACTGGTACTAGTGGAAGTAGTGGAACAAGTGGAGTTGGATCTCCTGGCAGTGGTGGAACGAGTGGCACCAGTTCTACCCCAGCTTTATCTTTGGCTCAAACATTTGTGTTAACTGCGTCTGTGAGTCAATTAAAATTGACACAAAGCGTGGCTAACAAGGATCAAATATTGGTTATATTAGACGGGTTGGTTCAATCCAGAGTAGGTACTTATACAGTATCAGGTTCCACTTTGACTTTGACAGAAAATGCGCTTTCAGGTTCAAATGTTGATATCAGATATTTTGGTGGGGGTTCTTCTATTAGTAGCAGTTTTTCAAGAAGAGCATTGACCGCGAGTTATTTGTTGCCTGCTTCAAATAACACAACCAAAGCTATATTTGGTTATGGTTTAACAAGTGTAGCTGTATCTGTGACAAATTTAGTGAGTAATACAGGTATAGTTGCAAATGATACAACGGGTGTAGGTACAGCTAGATATCAGATAGCAGCTGCTGGATATGGTGGTGATAAAGCTATATTTGGTTATGGTACAAATGCCGTAACAATGTATTCAGTGACAAACTTAGTAAGTAATACTGGAGTGGTTGCGACAGATACAACAGGTGTAGGCACAGCTAGAGTTGCTCTTGCAGCTTCGGGATATGGTGGTGATAAAGCTATATTTGGTTATGGTTATACTAGTGTCGTTGTATCTATGACAAATTTAGTAAGCAACACAGGTGTGGTTGCGACAGATACAACAGGCGTAGGTTCTGCTAGAACTAATTTAGCTGCAGCTGGATATGGTACTGATAAAGCTATATTTGGTTATGGTTATACTAGTGTCGTTGTATCTATGACAAATTTAGTAAGCAACACAGGTGTGGTTGCGACAGATACAACAGGCGTAGGTACTGTACGATATGATTTAGCTGCAGCTGGATATGGTACTGATAAAGCTATTTTTGGTTATGGTTTTAATGGTAGTACTTATTATTCAATAACCAATTTAGTTTCTAACACAGGTGTTGTAGCTACAGATACAACTGGCGTAGGTACTGCTAGATTGGCAGCAGCTGCTGCTGGATATGGTGGTGATAAAGCTATATTTGGTTATGGTTCAACTGGTACGGTTGTATCTATAGTTAATTTGGTAAGTAACACAGGTGTGGTTGCTAATGACACATTGGGAGTGGGTACTGCTAGAAGGTATATAGCAGCAGCGGGTTATTCGACGACATAAAGTATATATAATAATATGCCATTTACAAGATTACGACAATCATTAATTAAGCCAAACGGATCTATAACAGGATCATTAAGTGGTACCAGTAGTTATTCAAGAAGAGCATTGACCGCGAGTTATGCTTTGAATGCAAGTGGAGGTGGTGGCGGCGGATCAGTGCAAACAGGCAGTATTGCTAAACAAACCATATTATACAATGTAACTTCAGGCAGCCAGAATGTAATTACCGGCTTAAATTTAAGCAGCAACAAATGGGGCATAGATATCAAAGAGGAATGGGACGCTAAATCGATACCAGGCGATCAATATTATAACAGTTGTAGTTTATTATTACATTGTAATGGTGCAAATGGAAGCACCACATTCACCGATAATAGCCCGAATAACTTAACAGTTACTGCTACAAATGGAGCTGTAATTAGTACAGCACAAAGTAAATTTGGTGGGGCGAGTGCATTATTTGATGGTACGGATGATTATTTATCTACACCTAGTAGTACTACATTTGAATTTGGTTCTGGTAATTTTACAATTGAAGGGTGGATATATCCCACGGCAAATGTTACTAACACATATTATGTATGGATATCAAAAACTGTAGGATCTGGTTATGGTGAATTTTATTTTCCACAAAGAAATGGAAATTTATATATCTTTTTTAGTTATAATGGCAGTTCTTGGGGTATCCACGGAGTTAATAGCGGATACATATTTGGCGCATTAACAATTAATGCATGGAATAATTTTGCAATTACTAGACAGGGAGATACAATTAGAAGTTATTTGAACGGTATTGGCGGTTCTACATTTTCTTTACCAACCGCTCAATCATTATATGCTACTAGTGGATATGGAGTTGGAATTGGAGCAAATAATAACGGTTCAGAACCTGCTAAAGGTTATGCAGATGAAATTAGAATTACAAAAGGTATAGCGAGATATACAGGAAATAGTTATACAACACAATCAATTGAATTTTATAATAATGCTAGTGTAACGCAATATGCTACAAAGTATGTAGGTTCGATTGGTGGGCTGAATGATAGTAATGTGGATTACGGCGTACAAAAGCTGAGTGACAGTTCGCTTAAAGTGGTAAAGATGTCACAGACTACATCGCCACGGGTTGGTAGTGGGTCATTGAGCGGCAGTGTGGATAGAGTGTATGTAAATGTATTGGATTATACTAAAGTTAGTGTGACTAGCAGTTATGCTACTAATGCATTAAATTCGGTTAATTCATTAGATATTCCCAAAATTAAATCTATTATTTATACAAACAGTGGTTATACACCAACCACAGCTTCTGCTGTAGATCTTGTAAAAGGTAATAATTATATAATTATATCTGGTAGTAATTTTAAATCTAGCGCATCTGTTTTTATTGACGCAACTACAGGTTCTATAGTAAGTTATGTAAATACAAATCGGTTAAATGTGAATGTAGCAACAAAGGCGGTTGGAACATATCCAATATATTTGATGAATACCGATGGTGCTTCTACATTTAAAATAAATGCTATAACATATATAGCAGGTACAACTAATACAACCAAAGCTATATTCGGTTATGGTTATAATGGCAGTAATCTATCTATGACTAATTTGGTGAATAACACAGGTGTAGTTGCGACTGATACAACTGGTGTAGGTACAGCTAGAAGAGCCTTAGCTGCTGCTGGATATGGAACTGATAAAGCTATTTTTGGTTATGGTTATACTTCTGGAGTTGTATCTATGACAAATTTGGTAAGTAATACAGGTGTAGTTGCGACTGATACAACTGGTGTAGGTACTGCCAGAAGAGATCCTGCGTCTACTAGATATGGTGTTGATAAAGCTATATTTGGTTATGGCACCACTGTATCTATGACGAATTTGGTGTCTAACACAGGTGTGGTTGCAACAGATACAACAGGTATCGGCACTGCGAGAGGACTATTAGCTGCTGCTGGATATGGAAACGATAAAGCTATATTTGGTTATGGTTATACTGGTGTGGTTGTATCTATGACTAATTTAGTAAGTAATACAGGTGTAGTTGCGACTGATACAACTGGTGTAGGCACCGCTAGATATATTTTATCAGCAGCTGGATATGGAAATGATAAAGCTATATTTGGTTATGGTACTACTGGTGCAAATGTATCTATGACAAATTTGGTAAGTAATACAGGTGTAGTTGCGACAGATACAACTGGTGTAGGCACCGCTAGAGAAGGATTAGCAGCTGCTGGATATGGTGTTGATAAAGCTATTTTTGGTTATGGTTATACTTCTGTAGAAGTGTCTATGACAAATTTAGTAAGTAATACAGGAGTGGTTGCAGGAGATACAACTGGTGTAGGTACTGCTAGAGAGCGTTTGGCTGCAGCAGGTTATTCCACAACATAAACAATATATATTAAACAAACATATGGCATCAAATTTGAATTCTGAATTTAATTATCGTTATCAAGTGATAGGCAGTACCCCGTGGGAAAAGTTAAAAACATTAAAAGGTTTTCTTGTGGGTAGAAAAAGAGCAGCTGTTTTGGAACAAGTAGCTGATTTAAAATATAAAGCTAAATTAGCAGAACTAAA
>Ga0209086_10001067_pt1 | contig 22521 bp, 19 predicted proteins | sample M_130207_XF_Meta_FD_187312 | JGI IMG/M metagenome (GOLD analysis project Ga0209086, IMG submission 187312) | Freshwater microbial communities from Lake Montjoie, Canada to study carbon cycling - M_130207_XF_MetaG (SPAdes) (version 2) | ecosystem: Environmental > Aquatic > Freshwater > Lake... | reverse complement strand
GAAGAGGCACATCCCCATGAATCCCCATGGTTAATGTGGTTGCCTATGGCCATCCTTGCAGTTGGCTCTGTTACATCGGGTTACTTGTTGAGCCATGGGAATGCACTTGTCAACTGGCTATCACCGCTCTTTGAAACCCATGGCGAGCATAAAGAGCTTCTCTCACCAATAGTTGTCTCAGTCCTTGCCTTAGCGATGGTAGCTATTGGTGTCGCTGTTGCATTTATGAAGTACTCACGAAATGAAGTTGAAGCTGTGGCACCTACCGATGTTTCAATCTTCACAACAATTGCCCGCCAAGATTTAATGCAGGATCATTTCAATGAGGCCGTCTTTATGCGTCCAGGTCAGGTGTTAACCGATATATTGATCAAGACTGATGAGGTAGTAATCGATGGGGCAGTCCGAGGGATAGGACGAGCAGCTCTTGGCTCAGGAGCATCCCTGCGTGGGCTTCAGAACGGCTTTGTCCGCAGTTATGCAGCGTTAATTTTCGTTGGTGCACTCACACTGATCGCAGCTATCTGGTTGGTGGTTCAATAATGATCTGGTTAACACTCTTGATGGTTTTGCCACTTGCTGGTTCAGTTGTAGTTGCAGCCCTTCCAAAGGCAGACGAGAAGTTAGTAAAGCAAGTTGCTCTTGCGACAACTCTCATTGTTATGGCCGCAACAATCGCCATGGCCACTACTTTCCAACGCGATAACGTTGAGCTGCAATTTGTTGAAAAATATTCATGGATTCCATCCTTTGGAATCAACTACGCATTGGGTATCGATGGCCTTGCATTAGTCCTTATTTTAATGTCAACGATTCTTGCCCCAGTTGTAGTTCTTGCTGGTTGGAACGAATCTCACGGTGGGCGATGGAGCGTTAAAACCTTCTACATCCTTATCCTTGTCTTAGAGACAATGATGATAGGCGTATTTGCAGCAACCGATGTATTCCTCTTTTATGTGATCTTTGAAGCTATGTTGATTCCGGTCTACTTTCTTATTGGGGGATATGGCACGGGCGAGAGATCAGCGGCAGCAGTTAAGTTTTTGATTTATAGCCTCTTCGGTGGCTTACTGATGTTGGCTTCAATCATTGCCCTGTATGTAATGTCAGGTGCTCAGGGCGGACACACATTTGATTTAGCTGCACTCTCGAAGCTTGAGATGAGCTCAACCACGCAGAATCTTTTGTTCTTAGGATTCTTTATCGCCTTTGCGATCAAAGCTCCCTTGTGGCCACTTCATACCTGGCTACCCGATGCTGCCGAATCAGCTACACCAGGAACTTCGGTACTGCTCCTTGGTGTCTTAGACAAGGTCGGAACCTTTGGAATGATTCGCTACTGCTTAACTCTATTTCCAGAGGCTAGCAAGACATTCACACCACTGATTCTGGTCTTAGCTGTAATTTCAATTGTTTACGGGGCAATCCTTGCAATCGGCCAGCGCGATTTAAAGCGTCTGATCGCCTTTACATCGATCTCTCACTTCGGCTTCATCACAATGGGAATCTTTGCTATGACCTCTCAAGGCCATAGCGGAGCGACGTTATATATGTTTAATCACGGCTTTTCTACCGCAGCCTTGTTCTTAGTTGGAGGCTGCATGATCTCTAGGCGCAGATCTTCAACGATCGCCGACTTTGGTGGTCTACAGCGCGTTACACCTGTAATGGCATGGATGTTCTTCCTTGCTGGAATGTCATCGCTTGCGCTTCCTGGTCTATCGAGCTTCGTTAGCGAGTTTTTGGTTCTTGTCGGTACCTTCACGCGTCATCCAGTGCATGCAGTCATCGCAACATTTGGAATAGTTTTAGCTGCGCTATACATTTTAATTCCAGTTCAAAAGGCGCTCCATGGGCCAACTACACCTGGAAATGAAAACCTGAGTGATTTAAATCTTCGTGAAAAAATCGCTATCGCACCTGTAATTGCAATTATCGTTTTTCTTGGTTTTTATCCATCACCGCTACTTAAAGTGATCAATCCCGCTGCCTCGCACGTTATTGCACAATTAGGCTTTAGCGATCCTCTACCAACAAGTGGGAGCAAATAAATGGGTTTCACTGCGCCAGTACTTAACTACACACTGCTTTCACCGATTTTAATTCTTCTTGCCGGAGCTTTAATCGGTGTATTAGTAGAGGCCTTTGTATCCAAGGCGCTGCGCTCGATCACTCAGTTGAGTATTACGATCGGCACACTTGTCTTATCTCTTGCGCAAGTATGGAAAATCCGCAACGCGCAATCTACGACCGCTGCGATGGGATCGGTAGTAATCGACGGTCCAGCTATTTTATTGCAGGCCATAATTCTTATTATTGCGATTATCTCGGTCTTTGTTATTGCCGATACTGATCACTTCACCGCCCTTGCAGCAGCCCTGCCAGGCTCAGATGAAGAGCGTCATGCCGTACAAACAGGAAATCAAGTAACTGAGGTCTACCCACTCACACTCTTTGCAATCTCAGGAATGATGTTGTTCCCGATTTCAAGTGATCTGATTACTTTATTTGTAGCCCTTGAAATGCTATCGCTGCCGCTCTACTTAATGGCAGGCCTTTCCCGTCGGCGCCGTTTGGCATCCCAAGAGGCGGCCCTTAAATACTTCTTACTCGGCGCCTTTTCCTCGGCGTTTTTCCTCTTTGGAATGGCTTATTTATATGGGTATTCAGCCTCAGTCACATTTGCCGGAATCCGCGAATCTGTAGTTGGCGGCAGTGGCAACGATGTGTTGCTTCTGATCGGCATCGCATTTGTATCGATTGGCTTACTCTTTAAAGTTGGCGCAGTTCCTTTCCATGCATGGTCACCCGATGTCTATCAAGGTGCGCCAACACCAATCACTGGATTTATGGCGGCAGCTACAAAGGTTGCTGCATTTGGTGCAATGCTTCGTATCTACTACACCGTCTTTGCCAATGCACAGTGGTCATGGTCGCCCCTACTTTCGGCAATAGCAATCATCACCATGCTATTTGGCTCCTTCGTTGCAATTGCCCAGCGCGATGTAAAGCGCATGTTGGCTTACTCCTCAATTGCACATGCAGGTTTTTTGCTCGCAGGTGTTATAGCGCTAAATAAGGCAGGGCTAGATGCCTCAATCTTTTACTTATTTGCCTACGGCGTTGCAACCGTCGGTGCATTTGCAATCGTGACATTAGTGCGTGATGCAAACGGTGAAGTCACCGACTTAAATCGTTGGAAAGGCTTAGGTAAACGCTCTCCATGGATTGCCGCTACATTCGCAGGATTCTTATTAGCCTTTGCTGGAATCCCTTTAACAAGTGGATTCATCGCAAAGTTTTCAATCTTTTCAGCCGCATATGAAAATGGGGCAAAAGGCGTAGTAATTGCTGGCGTACTTTCAAGTGCAATTGCTGCCTTCTTCTATATCCGTGTAATTGTTTTGATGTTCTTCACCGACCCAGTCCAAGATGGCACAAGTGTTGAGATTCCATCAGCCCTTACACGGACATCAATAATCTTTTCAATGGCTCTCACCCTTGCACTTGGTCTCTATCCCGCCCCACTCCTTGATTTCATAACAAGCCTCGCAACCTTTATCCGCTAATGTCATCTTTTGGCATTCCCAACGTCGCACCTGCACTTGAAGCCACACTCGTTGCTCAGATGGCGCAGGTCGAAGCTCTGCTCTTGAGCCACACACAGAGCGACTACCCCTTTGTTGATGAAACTGCGCACCACCTTGTTGCAGCCGGTGGTAAGCGTCTGCGCCCCTTATTAACTCTTTTAACTGCCCAGTTTGGCGATCCAACGGGCCAAGGCGTTATCGCCGCCGCCGTTGCCTGCGAGATTACGCACATAGCAACGCTCTATCACGATGATGTGATGGATGAGGCGCCGCTTCGCCGAGGGGTTGAGAGTGCCAATCTTCGATGGGGTAACACCATTGCGATCTTGACCGGTGATTTTCTCTTTGCAAAATCCTCTGATCTTTTAGCCGATTTAGGTCCTGAGGCCGTGCGTTTACAGGCACGCACTTTTGAGCGCCTTGTCATTGGTCAGATTATGGAGACACAGGGACCAAAGCCTGGTCAGAACCCACTTGATTATTATTTAAAGGTTGTGGCCGATAAAACAGGTTCATTAATCGCTGCCAGTGCACGCTATGGCGCAATGATTTCAGGTGCACCTGCCGACATTATGGATACCGTGACTAAATTTGGTGAAAAGATTGGAATCGCATTTCAATTGGCCGATGATGTTATCGATATCGCGAGTGAATCAAGCCAATCAGGTAAGACTCCAGGTACTGATTTACGTGAAGGTGTGCCCACGCTTGTGACTTTAAATGTTATGAACTCAACTGATGATGCCGATCGCGAGTTGCAGCAGTTGCTGTCGGGGCCTATTGAGGATGAAGCAACTGTGCAGCATGTTTTAGAGGAGCTTCGTAATCACAAGGCTCTTGATCAATCGCGCGAGCAGCTGCACCAAGTTGCTAAAGAGGCACGTCTTGCACTTGGACCGTTACCGGTTAGCGATGCAACAGGTGCCTTGATGTCGCTATGCGACGCTGTTATCGACCGTTCTGCTTGATTTAAGCAAGTCAAGGCTTAAGGCGAAAAGAGATCCCCAAATAAATGTAAATCCGAGAATTTTTCCAGCTGACATATCTTCACCAAAAACAAAGACACCAAGGAGAAAGAAAATTGTCGGGGTTATGTATTGCAGAAGCCCCAAAGTTGAAAGTGGAAGTCTAACTATTGCCCCATTAAAGAAGAGCAGTGGAATAACTGTTGCTACGCCAGCCAAGGCAAGAAGGACCGAGACAGAAATTCCCTGTCCAAACTGCGCAGTGCCCTTGTTTTCAATGAAAAAAAGAAACCCTAAATTGGGTATAAATGCAATGAGAGTTTCTATAGTCAAAGTTTCCAAAGCACCTAAGTCGATTTTTTTCTTGACCAAACTGTAAGTTCCCCAAGATAGCGCTAAAGATAGTGCTACCCAGGGAAATTGCTTATATTCAACTGTGATAACAAGGACCGAAACTGCCCCTAAAGAAACAGCAATCCATTGGAGTTTGCGGAGTGACTCCTTGAAGATGATAATTCCAAATAAAACATTTAGTAATGGAGCAATGTAATAACCCAGTGCTGACTCGACTACCCGGTTAGCTCCAACTGCCCAAATGAAGACTCCCCAATTAATTGTTAGAAGTCCAGACGAGATGGCAAGAATTGAAAACATTCTTTTAGATTTAATAATAGTAAGAGTTCGGCGAAGGTGTTTGCGCATAGCAAGCAGGGCAATACAAAAAACTAGCGACCAGATACCTCTGTGAGCAAGAATTTCGAATGATGAAGTATTCTTGATGTGCTTCCAATAAATTGGAATGAAACCCCAAGAAAAGTAAGCGCTTAATCCGTAGACTAAACCGAGCTTGTATTTCCTCAATTATCTAAAGTTCGTAAATTGAACCGCAAAATCCCAGCTACCATCTTTAACCATTGCCATAACCTCTTGCAGATCATCTCGACTCTTTGAAGTAACACGTAGTTCATCGCCTTGAATCTGAGTTTTTACAGATTTTGGACCATCGTCACGAATCTTCTTTGCAATCTTCTTTGCATTCTCAGTTGAGATACCCTCTTTTAGCTGTGCAGCAATCTTGTAGATTTTTCCAGATAAAAATGGTGCACCTGCATCTAGATGTTTGAGCGAAACTCCACGCTTAATCATTTTGTCTTTTACAACATCGAGTGCTGCCTTAGCGCGCTCTTCAGTATCGGCCTCAATTAAAATCTTTTCACCCTCAAGTTCAATCTTTGATCCCGTATTCTTAAAATCAAAACGGGTATCAATCTCGCGAATCGCTTGATTTATTGCGTTATCCAGCTCCATACGATCAATCTTGGAGGTTACGTCAAAACTTGCATCTGCTGCCATCGTGGGCTCCATTCACTTAAAAAGCGCGGTTTGGGCGCCTACGTGCCTAAGGTATCCTTTCTCTTCGCACTATCCATAATTGCCGCACTACTTGTTCGACCTTGGCGGGTTGCCCGAGCGGCCAATGGGAGGGGACTGTAAATCCCCCGGCTCTGCCTTCGAAGGTTCAAATCCTTCACCCGCCACCAGTGAAATCTCCATTGCTAATCACTCCTTACAGTGAAAGCCTTGTCGAATGAAATCTCAACTTAAACCTGGATCATGGCCTTCACCGCTAACCGCCGAAATGCTTGCTCAATCCGGTAATTCAAATATGTGGCCGCAAGTAGTTGGCGATGATGTGTGGTGGGATGAAATGCGCCCTTCCGAAGAAGGTAGAACTCTTATCGTGAGCCGTCAGCACGGGGACCTTCTAAAAGCTCCTTGGAATGCATCAACTCAAGTCCATGAGTACGGTGGTTTAAGTTGGCTCGGCGTAGTTCAAAACGGAAAGAGTTTGCTCTATTTTGTTAACAAGAGCGATCAACGTATTTATGTAACCGAAGTTGGTGGCGAACCAAAGCCGGTAACACCAATCGTTCCCGAAGATGAAATTCATCGATATGCAGAGATGATTTATGTTGATAGTGAAATCTGGTGCGTAAGAGAAAAACATGTGGCAGGGGTTGTAACTCGAGCCTTGGTTGCGGTGAGTGATAAAGAAATTCGGGTTTTGGATTCAACTTCACATTTCTACGCACACTTGCGACTTTCCTTAGATGGTTCACAACTTGCTTGGGTCTGTTGGGAACATCCGCAGATGCCGTGGGATGGCACTGAAATTAAAATTGCAGATGTATCAAACAGAAACCTGAGCAACGCAAAAGTTGTTGCCGGAAGCTTTGATGAGTCATGTCTTGGGCCGGAGTGGAGCAAAGATGGAGCGCTTTATTACATTAGTGATCAGACTGGCTGGTGGAACTTGTGGTGTCTTGATAGCGCTGGGAATAAGCGCCAAATAATAAAAGACCAAAGTGAATGGGGGTTTCCGCTCTGGTGGTTAGGTTTCCGATTCATTCAAGTATTAGCCGATGGAAGAATCCTTTCAGCATGTGGCCCTGTTGATGCGCGCACCTTAGTTATCGTGGATCCAGCTACAGGAACGTCGGTTGAAATCGAATCCTCGCTGACGAATTTTGAACCAACCATCGCCATAGGAAACGGTAAGGCTTACGCATTTGGCGGTAGCGCAACCGTAATATCTAAATTGATTGAAGTTGATTTAAAGACTTTGAAAAATACAACAATCTTTTCGACAAAGCCACCCATTGAGGCAAAGTATTTTCCAAGACCGTACGAAATTACTGCCACACGAGCAGATGGCCGCAAAGTCTACGCAATTTTGCATCCCGCTAGTCACCCAGAAATTGAACCATCAGAAAAAACACCGCTCATGGTCGTAGTCCATGGTGGGCCTACTGCGCACTGTTTTGCAGCTTTGTCTATGAATTATTCGTACTTCACTTCACGTGGAATATCGGTAGTAGATGTTAACTACGGAGGATCAACAGGCTACGGCCGTGAATATCGAAACCTTCTGCGTGGAACATGGGGAATAGTAGATCGTGAAGATGTCATTGCAGTGGTTGATTCGTTGATCGCAGAAGGTTCAGTGGATGCAAAGAAGATTTTAATTCGTGGTGGTTCTGCCGGCGGGTTTACTGTTCTGAATGTGTTAGTGAATAGCTCACACTTTGCTGCCGGTGCTTCTTATTACGGTGTGGCAGATTGTGCTGCACTTGCAATGGACACTCATGACTTTGAATCACGCTATTTGGACTCTCTGATTGGGAAATATCCCGAAGATGCAGATTTATATGCCGAGCGCTCCCCACTAACTCATGCTGATCGCTTGAATTCTCCACTAATTATTTTTCAAGGCTTAGATGACAAAGTCGTACCGCCAGCACAGTCTGAGGCCTTCCGAGATATCTGCATGAAGAAGGGAATTAAACACGAGTATCACGCATTTGAGGGCGAGGGCCATGGTTTCCAAAAGGCTTCATCAATAATTACTGCGATGGAATCAGAAATGAAATTTTATGGAGAGGTACTGGGTTTCACGCCTGATCTTGGCTAGGTGGGCCATTCTCTTTGTAATACAGCGAACAACCAGACGGGGACTGTAAATCCCCATGCCTTCGAAGGTTCAAATCCATGCGCCAAGACACCATAGGGATAAAGTAAACTACGTCCTACGGTTGCTACAGAGGAGAGCTAATGAGTGCTAATAACTTCGCAATGGTTGGACTCGGCCGAATGGGCGCAAATATCGTTCGGCGATTAGCCAAAAAAGGTATTAACTCTGTTGTCTACGATATCTCGACAGATGCAGCCAATGTGATGTTGAGTGAAGGATCAGTAGTAGCTAGCGATTTTGCAGATCTTGTTGCAAAGTTAGCTGCTCCAAGGACGGTATGGGTCATGCTTCCTGTATTAGTTACCGATTCGACGATCGAGGAACTCTCTAAATATTTATCTCCCGGCGACACGATTATTGATGGGGGAAATAGTTATTATAAGAATGATTTAATAAATGCAGAAAAACTGGCTCGTTTAGGAATTAACTTCGTTGATGTCGGTACAAGTGGTGGTGTTTATGGTTTAGAGCGTGGATATAGTTTGATGATTGGCGGCAAAACAGAGGTTGTAGCCTCACTGGATCCTATTTTTAAAGCGCTTTCTCCAGGAACTGAAGCAGCTAGTCGAACACCGGGGCTAATTGGTGCCCCATCACAAAGTGAACATGGATATTTCCATTGCGGGCCAAATGGTGCGGGCCACTTTGTGAAGATGATTCACAATGGAATTGAATATGGAATGATGGCAGCATTTGCCGAGGGTCTTGCAATTTTTGAAGCGGCAAAAGATATGAGCCCGAGCTATTCACTTGATATCCCTCAAATTACTGAAGTCTGGCGACGCGGGAGTGTGGTCTCATCCTGGTTATTAGATTTAACTGCCGAGGCCCTTGCTGAAAATACCGAACTTAAGGATTATTCTGCCGAGGTAAGTGACAGCGGTGAAGGACGTTGGACAGTTCAAGCTGCAGTTGAAGCCGGTGTGCCGGCTAATGTTTTAAGTGCTGCACTATTTTCTCGATTTTCATCTCGGGGAGGAGCTACGTTTGCCAATCGAGTTCTAAGCGCTATGCGCTATAAATTTGGTGGTCATACTTAAGCAGTAAAAGTCGGTATTAAGTATTGTGGGAAAGCCTAAATTTCCCTCTCAATAACCTTAGCGATCCCTTCAGAATAAATTGCCTCGAAGTAATCTCGAACTAGTGAAGTAAAAACAGGGTTCGAAGCAATCTCAATTGAGAAAACTCCAGAGTCTTTGAAGAATCTATCTATAAATTCCGATGGTGAATTGGATAAAGTTGAGAGCTCTTGAAGTTTTTCCTTAAATGGATCCCTCATCTGCTTGGCGACTGGACCTGAATCAAAAGCGTTGAATGGGGCAATACACATAAGCCAAGAGCTCACAGTTAACGCAAGCATTTTTGGCTTCGAGCCAGATCTGATGGCCAGCAAGGCAGGTTCAGTGATGCGCTGTGGTAATTTTGAGGAACCATCGGTACCTACTCGATAAACTTTATCTTCTAAAAATGTGTTAGACCACCGTTGAAAAAGTTGATCAATATAAACTTCAGCGATAATTCCAATGGGCATTTTTACCGATGGTAAGTACTCTGCAAATAAAGCTTGATTAAGCGCCTTGCCAATTAATGTATCAAATCGAGCTTCAGGAATTGTTTGATGCCCACGGAGAGCTCCAAGATATGCGATTAGGGAGTGCGACCCATTGAGAAGTCGTAGTTTCATAATTTCAAAGCTTGAAACATCATTAGTAAAAATTGCACCGGCGACCTCCCAAGCCGGTCTTCCTGCAATGAAATTATCTTCCAAGGCCCACATTGTGAATTTTTCAGCGGGAACTGGGATTGAATCTATTAATCCGAGTCTGCTGTTAGCCATTGCTAAATGTCGCGGCTCAGTGCCAGGAACAATTCGATCTACCATTGAATTTGGAAATGCGGTACTTTCCTTCAGGTATTGGCTTAGCAAACCAGAGTCTGGCATAAGCTCAATAAACTCCAAAAGAAGGCGTCGGAATTTAGTTCCGTTGCTAGAAATATTGTCGCAACTTAAGATTGAAATTGGCTCCCCATGATCCTTGGCGCGCTTCTTGAGAGCTTGAGCTAATATCCCATAAATAGTTTTTGATTTCTCAGATATTAGATCTGACTGGATATCGAGATGATTAATATCTAGGCCCTGGCTTGACTGTGAAATGAAGTAGCCAGCCTCGGTAATTGTAAGCGAGACAATTTTTGTATCTGGGTTAGCTATTTGATCTATTATGGACTGTAAATCCTTAGGCCCGGCATAGGATTTTGTATGAATACCAGGGATAATTGCGCTCTCTGTATCTGGACCAATCTCCAAAATGCTATAGAGATTATCTTGGTCATTCATTGAGTTAGTCAGTCCTTCGGAGCGAATTGAGTAGGTACAAATTCCCCAATTGCCACCCCTCTCTTGCATAGCTAGGGCCGTATAGACAGCAAGATGTGCTCGGTGAAAATTACCTAACCCGATATGAACAATCCCCGAGACTTTTGGAACCTCTTTGAGTAATAAATCTTTGGTAGCAGCAGTCCGCCGAGAAAGTCTCGCATCTTCTTCCATGGCGCAAAGTCTACCCTTGGAAAATATAAGATGTGTAGAATGAGTACATGAAAGCCTTTGTTATCAATGGAAAATTAATTGGCTCACTCACCGAGATCTCAGATCCAGATTTAGGGGATGATCAAGTACGCATAAAGGTTGCCTACGTTGGAATTTGTGGATCAGATTTACATTATTATTTCGATGGAGCTAATGGCGCCTTCGTAGTTAATGAGCCTTTAATTCCGGGACATGAATTAAGCGGAACGGTAGATCATGACCCTTCCGGACAGTTTGCACACGGAACTGAAGTAACACTACATCCAGGAACTTTTGGCAAAAGTGAAAAGGGTATTGAATCGCTGCCTCATTTATGGCCCGGTGGAAACTATCTTGGCAGTGCATCGACCTGGCCACACACACAAGGAGCGATGGCAGAGTATTTCAATGCCGCACGATCAATGATTCGTGTATTACCAGAAGGTTTAGATTTACGGACTGCTGCACTCTCAGAGCCATTGGGCGTAGCAATCCATGCCATAAATATCGCTGATGGAGTAAAAGGAAAGAAGATACTTGTCTCTGGTTCTGGGCCGATTGGTTTACTCGTCGTTGCAGCGGCAAAAATTCTGGGCGCAGAGTCAATTACTGCCACAGATATTCTCGGCACAGCATTGCAACGTGCCATAGCTGTTGGGGCGACAAAGGTAATCCAAATTGGTGAAGAAGAGATACCAGAAAATATATTTGATGTTATATTTGAATGCTCAGCGGCGCCCGCAGCGATTTCGACTGCAATTTCTGCAGTAAGAAGAGCTGGAATTGTGGTTCAGGTAGGAATGTTAGGGGCTGGAGCCCATCCTATTTCAATCGCGCCATTAGTATCCAAAGAAGTTCAGCTCCGTGGATCTTTTAGATTTAATGATGAGATTTCTGATGCAATAACTATGCTTCATGAAAATAAATGGATAGCTTCAGTGATAACCCATGAATTTGATAAGGAAGATGCCTTAGAAGCCTTTAATATTGCAAAAGATTCAAAAATATCTGGCAAAGTCTTAGTTAAAATGAATTAACTAGAAAAGCTTTCCACAAAATCTGAACTCAATTTGGCTGGGTCTGCAAGATAGAATGGAATGTTTGCTGTATTTCCATGCTCTATCTTTACAAAAATCATTGAAACTGAATCTGCGTGAGAGCGAGCCTCGATGTGCTTTTTCATATCGCTTGCATTCTCGCACTCGGCAACCCAAAGTCCTAAGCCCTTCGCCGCTCCAGCTATGTCTACAACTGATGCCTGAGATAACATTTGGTCTGCCGATGCATGTTGGCCATTATCAAGCACTACAACGATTAGATTCTTTGGTGCATATGCTTTAAGTGTGGCAAGAATGCTGAAGCCCATTAACAGTGAACCATCACCATCAATGACACCCACTCGACCTGAATGACCTAAGGCAATGCCTAGGCCAATAGAAGTTGTTAGTCCCATCGAATCAAGAAGAGGGAGGTGGGTTTTTTTGCGAGCTATGCTGGCCATCTCGCGTGCGCTTGCTCCACAAGTAATTACGAGTGGATCTGAACCAAAAACATCATTGAGAACTGTGAGTGCCTCTAAGCGCTTCATTTGATTGTCTCCATTCCTGGGTGGAGTGATTCAAACATCATAACAATTGGCCGGCGTTGTATTACAGCTAACTTTGCTACAGCATTTGATGACGATCTCCAAACTTCTGGGGAGTCACTGATTCCCAGCTCCTCTACACGTATGTTGAGCTTTTTTAGTAAGTCAGGTGCAGACTCGGAAATTGAGTGGATCATTGAATTATATTCGCCAAGCCCGCCTCGCGTATTTGCAAAAATAGGAAAGCCAGTGTGATACGACTGCGCAAAAGTTGCTAAGGCAGTCAAAGCATTACCAAAACCATTGTCTTGTAGAATCATTGCAACCTTCTTGCCAGTTAAAGTTAAACCACCAGCAATGCCAACTGCTTCCTCTTCGCGATTTGCCATTACATTGGGAACGCCAAGTGCATCTAATTTTCGAATGACTGGTGCAGAGTGCGAAGATGGAACATACACGAAATACTCAATTCCCCAGTCGGTCAATCCATCGACCAAGGCACTTAACCGTGAATTTGCCTCTTTCATTTTAACCTCCAAGTTACCAAGTCACTTCGTATTAGCAGATGTTACCTTGTGACATATGCTAGCGCCATGACTCCTTCGCAAAATCACACGGTATGGACTCAATGGCCGGAGTTAAAAGCCCCTTCTGGGTTTCGCATACTTAATCCCGACAATCACCCGCTCGAATCCAGCGACCTGTCTGAGATTACTTTTTACGTCCCGTCTTATATGGGAGGTAGAAAGGTACTTGAACATACATTGAAGATGCCACGTCTGCAGATACTTCAAGTCCCCAATGCAGGATTCGATGACGCGTTAGAGTTTTTAAATCCTGGAGTGACCCTTTGTAACGCCAGAGGAGTCCACGATGCTTCAACGGCCGAATTAGCTATGGCCCTAGCACTTTCATCTCGCCGCGGTTTTTATAATTTTGCTGTGGCTCAGCATGCAGGACATTGGGAGCATAAAAGATATGCCTCATTTAACGACAGTTCAATTGGAATTATTGGGGCTGGATCTATTGCACAGACTTTGGCCCGATATCTTGCGCCGTACGATGTAAAAATTACTTTCTTTTCTAGATCTGGAAAAGATGGTGCATTAAAGATTTCAGAGCTAGATAGTCAATTACCAAAGCTAGATATATTATTTTTAGTTTTGCCGTTAAATAATGAAAGTAAACACTTAATGAATGCAGAGAGACTTAGAAAAATGAAAGATGGCGCCGTCTTAGTAAATGTCGGGCGTGGGGCGATTATTGAAACAGAAGCTTTGATTTCAGAGCTAAACAGTGGAAGGATTTTTGCTGGTCTGGACGTAACAGATCCGGAGCCATTACCTGAAAAACATCCACTATGGAGTGCGAAGAATCTAATTCTTTCCCCACACGTGGGGGGCAATTCAACTGCTTTTGATAGTAGGGCTAAGGCATTAATTGAAGAACAATTGAGGCGCTTACACGCTGGTGAAGAGCTGCTCAATATCGTTGCCAAAGGCTAAATATTTAATCTTTCAATCTCTTTAATAATCGCACTGTGGTCGAGATCTCCATCTCCAGAGGCAATCAAATCAGCATATAACTGAGCAACAATTTTGCTAATAGGAAGCTCTGTGTGAGTTGAGTTTGCTGCCTCCATAGCAAATGCAAGGTCTTTAACTAGAAACTTAGATTTTCCACCGGCTTCAAAGTTACCTGAGAGGATTTTAGGCCGCCTTAGTTCAAGTGCTGCAGAATTTGCTAAACCACCTGAAAATATATCGAGGACCTTTTCGGTATCTAAGCCCGCTCGCCTAGCTAAAGTGACGGCTTCACCGATTGCAACTAGATTGATTGAAACAACCAGTTGGTTAACTGCCTTTGTTAACTGTCCTGTTCCAATTGGGCCCATTAACACAATAGTTTTTCCCAAAACTTCCAAAATTGGCTTCGCCCATTCAAAAACCTCATTTGTCCCACCAATCATTAATGAGAGTGAGCCATTCTTTGCACCAAGCTCGCCCCCACTCATTGGGCAGTCCAAAACCTTTACGCCAACTTCCTTCATTCGCTGGGCAAAACTAACAATCTTTGTAGGTGAAACTGTGCTCATAATAATTAATAAGTTTCCTGGCTTAAGTGCCTTACTTAATCCAGCCTCCAATACCGATTCCAATTGTGGCAAATCGGGAAGAGTAATGAGAAAGATATCGGCTGAAAGTCCCGAGAGCGCATCTAAAACCTCTACACCCTTAGATGTGGCCGTACTCCGAGGTGCTACAGATCTGTTCCAGGCTTGAGTTGAATATCCTGCTTGCGCCAAGTTTATTGCTATTGGTAATCCCATAGCACCTAATCCGATGACAGCTACTGAACTCTTTTTGCTCATGATGTAAACCTCGCCAATTTGGATTTGAATTGAGGAGTCTCGAGTACATCTTTGTTGACAACAAATTCAGGGACCTCTCCAATACTGATACTTTTAATGGAGCCAAATGCACTGGTACCCATTCCGAAAGCTAATTCATCGGTCCAGGCAAGATTGTGTGGAGTCACGACAACATTGCTCATGTTCATTAGAGGATTATTTTGGGTAATTGGCTCAACTTCAAATACATCGAGGCCCGCGCCTAAAATTTGCTTATTATCGAGGGCCTCAATGAGCGCCGATTCATCAACGATAGCCCCACGAGAGATATTGATGAGAATGGCGCTTTTCTTCATAAGCGAGAACTCATGGCTACTAAGAAGATGATGCGTTTCCTTCGTAAGGGCAGCGGTGACTAGTACTACATCGCACTGAGTGAGGAGAAACTCCAAGTCGACAAGCTCCACACCTAAGGCTTCAGCTTCACTGTCAGATTTCCAAGGATCGAAAGCCAGACGGGTAGTGTCAAATGGAGCAATAAGTCGGAAAAATTCACTAGCAACATTACCAAGCCCAATTGTGCCAATAATTTTCCCATTGACACCAGTACCCAATCCTTGCATTCGGTTTGACCATTGATGCTTCCTGGCGAGTTCATCCTTTGCAACTAAACGGAACATCGTGCCAAGCATCAATGTTAGCGCCGCAGTTGCTACGGGCTTTTTAGAGCCATCTGGTGTGATGGTTAAGGCCACTCCTGCGCGGGTACAAGCTTTCAAATCGATATTGTCATAGCCGACACCGAATCTGGCAATGATGATTGGAGAATCTTCGGGGTTCAGAAAAGAATTATCATCAACACCTACTCCACCAAAGGCAATAGCATCATATCCAACACAATCCGCAGGAACTAGCATCGGATTTGTGTTACCGATAAACCTCCAAGGGAGTTTCTCTAGGGTTTCAATAGCGATATTACCCCAACTAAATCCACCACGTCCATCGGATAAATCTTGTGTTAAGCCAACGTTAAATTGCATAGGTGAGTACCATTATTATCTCTTGGTATGTAAGTTGTGGGCTGAGTCTAGTCACTTCGGCTAAAAAAGAAATGGAAAAGAGATATGAAGTTGCTTTTGATTGGAGCCATGGGTGCCGGGAAGTCCACTATCGGCAAGATTCTTGCCTACAAACTCGGCTGCCCCTATTTTGATAATGATGAAGAGATATCAGTTAAATATGGATTTACCAGAGAAATAGTTGCCACATTACCAGTCAAAGAGTTGCATGATCTAGAGACGCAGTACCTAATTGATGTCCTAAAGTGGACTGGATCGTTTATATCAGGTGCAGCCGCTTCTGTTATCGATCGTGAATCCAATCGAAATTTAATCTCAGAAACAGTTGGTGTATATCTTCGGCTTCCTCTAGATAAAATTATTGAGCGAGCAGGGACACAGGGAATCGGCAGACAGGCATTGACTGAAAGTGGTACTCAAATTTTAGTTGATCGGTTTAATGCACGAGATCCTTTGTATAAGTCAACAGCAAAACTAACAATTGAACTAAGTGATTCAGCAGAAAAAGACGCTGAAAAGATTATGGCTTTCTTGAGTTCTTTAGCGTAGTTCTCTCATCAAAAGTAGCTAAATAAAAAATCACAAGTGCGATTCCAGTCAATGCAGCTGCCGACCAGAGTGGAGAGGCATATCCAAACTCATGTGCAATTAATAAACCACCAGCAGATGCTCCAATGGTGTTACCTATATTAAACGAGGCGATATTTGCCCCAGATGCTAAAGTCGGCGCATTTGATGCGTAGCGCATTACTCGCATCTGAACGGCAGATACAGGTGCAAACCCTAAGATTCCCATGAGCAATATGCAGGTTACTGCAGCTATCTTATTAGAGGCAGTGAATGCGAAAATAATTAGAATTATAAAGAGCACTCCCAAGTAACCACTAATCGTTGCTTGAAGATTCTTATCGGCTGATTTGCCACCTATATAGTTTCCAACAAAGACACCTATTCCAAATAGGAAGAGGATAAATGGAATACTAGAATCAGAAAAGTGAGTTACTTGAGTGAGGGTATAAGCAATATAGGTAAATCCACCGAACATGCCACCAAAACCGAAAATAGTTACTAGTAATGAATACCAGACTTGGCGCTCTTTAAATACTAGTAGCTCTCCTCTAATTGACCGAGGATTCAGTTCAGAATCAAGTTGTGGATCTATTGGCACGAGAATCACAATGGCCATAAAGGCCATGAGTCCAATTACAGAGATGCATAAAAATGTTGCTCTCCAACCGAAATGTTGCCCAATTGCCGTTCCAAAGGGAACTCCCAACACATTGGCAACAGTTAATCCAGTAAACATTACGGAAATTGCACGTGCCTTCTTATCTTTATCGACTAAATCTGTAGCAACTACTGCGCCAATTCCAAAAAAAGCTCCATGGCAAAGCGCTGAGACGACGCGTCCAATCATCATGATTTGAAAGCTAGATGCGATACCGCTAATAAAATTACCGATTACAAAAAGTGCCATGAGTCCTAAGAGAACTTTTTTACGTTCTAACTTGGTAACTGCAATTGTAATTAATATGCCACCTATCGCCACACTGAGGGCGTAACCAGAGACAAGGTATCCGGCAGTTGCAGCTGAAATGGAAAAATCACCACCGATTTGAGGTAGCAGTCCAATGGTTCCAAACTCAGTTAATCCAATCCCGAAGCCTCCAAGGGCGAGGGCATACAGGGCTATAGGCATGAGGGGATTCTAGACCTATAGTTCGAGCTAAATAACATTTTTATAACGTTTCATATTCATATTACAATCTAAAGGCAGGGCTGATAAGTTTGCGAGGTGCCTGAAACATCAGTCGGCTTCTTCGAATCGCTCTATGAATAAGCGTGTCCCGATTCTTGAGATCAAGTCATTAGACAAATCTTTTTACGCTACTCACGCTGCGAATAAGGTTTCATTTGATGTTGATGCAAATGAGATTGTCGCACTTCTGGGCGAAAATGGGGCTGGGAAATCTACTGTCATTAAAATGCTTGCTGGTGTCTATACCGCCGATTCGGGTGAGGTTTTTATTGAGGGAGCAAAAATATCGCATGATGGAAAGAACTCAGACATTGCATTTGTTCACCAAACTCTTGGATTAATTGAATGGATGACGGTTGCTGAAAATATCGCACAAATTGTTGGATATCCGCGCAAATTAGGTTTGATAAGCAAAAAAGGGATGAATGTTCAAGCTGAAAAAGTATTGCAAATTATTGGTGGAGGAATTGACCCTGATGCTCGTATTTTTACTTTGAGCAGAACTGATCGAAGCTTACTTGCAATTGCTCGAGCATTAATTCAAAACCCAAAGATTCTTGTACTTGATGAGCCAACTGCATCACTTCCTGCCCATGATGTTTTAAGACTCTTTGATGTTTTACGCGAGTTGAAACGAAAAGGCGTTGGAATTATCTATGTTTCTCACAGACTAGATGAAGTCTATGCAATTGCCGATCGGGCAGTCATCATGAGAAATGGCTCAGTTGTTGCCGATCGCTCTGTCGAATCTCTAGAGAAAAATGAGCTAGTAAATCTAATTGTCGGTAAGCAGGTTTTGGATACAGAGTTTGAGAAACCTAGTGATAGCCTTCAAATCTCGTTGCAAGATTTCGAGACGTATTCTACGGAGCCACTCACCATCGATATTTTTAAAGGTGAAGTCATCGCTTTCTGCGGCCTCAGAGGTGCGGGCCAAGATGAGGTTGGGCGGGCGATTGCCGGCGTTCTGCCTGTAGCAGGTGGCAGCATTATGACTTCTGATGGAGTGATCAAATATAAAAATGTGGCGCAAGCTATCAAATTAGGCATTGGTTTTAGTACTTCAAATCGTGAAACTGAGGCAATCGCACCTGGAATGAGCGTTCGAGAAAATTTGTTTTTGAATCCATTGCTTTGGGGGAGAAACATCTTTAGTGGAATAAGAGTAAAGAATGAACGACACCAAGCCCTGCCCCATTTAGATAAATTTAGCGTGCGCCCTAGAAACGCCGAACTTTCTCTCGATACGTTTTCTGGAGGGAATCAACAAAAAGTTATTTTAGCAAGGTGGTTCGGGCTTTCTTTGAAAGTTATTGTGTTAGAAGAGCCAACTATGGGAGTAGACATTGGCGCAAAAGCCGATATCTACCGATTATTTGGAAGTGCGACCAGCTCTGGATCTACATTAATAATTATTTCAACAGATATGGAAGAGGTGGTTCGTGTGGCAAATAGGGCAGTTGTCTTTTTCCAAGGTAAACCAGTGCAGATTGTCGAGAAAGCTGACATGTCATTCAACAACTTGATTTCACTTGCTTCAAACCTTGAAACTGCAGGAAGCCTGAGAGGCGGCCATGAGTAAAAACTCACTTAATTCAACTGCGTTAGAGGCGCCAAAGGGTGCCTCCTTTCTACGACGTGTAGTTCCTGTGTATGGCATGGTCACGATCATCGCCGTACTCTTCATTATTTTTGCAGTCACCAAGCCAGATACGTTTCCAACACTTCAGAATTTTCGTATTTTGGCCTCTGGAAATGCCGCGCTATTTATTTTGGCACTTGCCGTTACTTTGCCAATGGCCGTTGGAAAAATTGATTTGTCCTTTGGTTATGGTGTTGGCCTCTGGCAGGTTATGGCACTTGTGTGGCAAATGGATGGGATTGATTACCGAATTGTGCTTGCAATGATCATGGTGGGTGGCGCCATTGTTGGCGTAGTAAACGCCATGCTAATTGAGCTGGCTCAAGTGGATGCTTTTATTGCAACGCTTGCAACAGGCCAGGTCATTTATGCAATTTCCTACTGGGTGACTGGTGGAACGCAGGTAATTGATTTAAAGAACCAGCGCTCAGAATCCTTCAACCGTTTTGGAACTTGGTCAATTGACGGCATCCCTGGCACTTTTCTTGTTGCTGTAGTGCTTGCAATTGCAATGTTTATTGTCTTGGAGTATTTGCCTGTTGGTCGATATATGTATGCAGTAGGTGCAAATCCTCGTGCCGCAGAATTGATGGGTATTAAACGTAGCCGATATATTTATGGAGCAATGATTTCATCTGGAATAATTACAGGTTTAGCTGGGTATCTGCTCTGTGCCCGACAACTTGGGAATGTTCAAAGTAATATCGGTCCTGACTTATTACTTCCTGCTTTAACCGCGGCTTTTATTGGTTCTACGACAATCAGGCCAGGCCGAGTCAACCCAATTGGAACAGTAGTTGGAATTTTTATCTCGGTAATTGGAATCTCTGGACTTTTACAGTTGTTCCCAGGGCAGTTCTTCTTAACACCACTATTTAATGGACTTACGCTTGTCACAGCCATCACGATTGCATCTGTGGCTAGTCGTAAGCGACAAAATAAAGCAAATGAAAAGATTCCAAGCGGGAAAACGTCCAGCTCGGATAGGGATGAGAAATAGTAAAGGCGTCAAACCTTGATTATTTCTCAAACCAATAATTGTCAGAAAGGTGATTGAATGAAAAAACTCGGAAGAATAGGTATCGCAGTTGTACTAGGAGTTGCACTAGTAATTCCTAACGCGATATTGGCTAATTCTGCCTCTGCGGCAGATGTAATTGCTACAGCGAAGAAGTATGTCTCTGATAGCCTCTCAGCAAAGGCTGGGTTTACTCCGCCTGCTCAAGGCGCGAAGGCACAAAAATTAGATAAGGCAACAATTGCTTTCGTTGCATCTGATCTTTCAAATGGTGGCATCACCGGAGTTCTAGCTGGTGTTAAAGAAGCAGCAGCTCACCTTGGTTGGACAGTCAAGGTTTATGATGGACAGGCAACTCCAAGTGGACGTACATCGGCGATGAACGCTGCAATTGCAGATAAGGTTGATGCGTTAATCCTTGGTGGAACTGATGCTACTGAGCAAGCCGCTCAGGTAGTTGCTGCAAATACTGCTGGTATTCCAACATTTGGTTGGCACTCAGGTCCAACACCTGGACCAAGCCTGGGAATGAAGACAAACGTGACAACAGATCCATTGGTTGTATCACGTACAGCTGCATCCTATGCGATTGCACACTCTGGAACCACAAAGTTTGGCGCCGTGATTTTCACTGATAGTCAATATCAAGTCGCTATTGCTAAATCAAATGCAATTGCTGTTGAGCTTAAGAAAGATAAGTATGCAACTGTTCTAGAGATTAAAGATACTCCAATTTCTTCAACCTCACAGTTGATGCCAGCAGTAATCTCAAGCATGCTTCAGAAGTACGGAAAGAAGTTCACATACTTCTTCGGTATTAATGGTGCTTATGCAAATGGTGCCGCTCCAGCTCTACAGTCTGCTGGAATTAAAGCAACTGGCCAGCCTTGGGCTATTGCTGCAGGTGACGGAGATAGCGCTGAGCTAAACCGCATCCGCACAAATAAGTACCAGTTGGCAACCGTTGCTGAGCCTCTCTATTTACAGGGATGGCAACTAATTGATGCAATCAACAGCACATTTGGAAAAGTGACAATTGCTAGCTGGGTTGCTGCACCTGGATTAATCGATAAGTCAAACGTCCCTAAGGGTGACATTTTCGATCCAAATTCAGGGTATCGCTCTATATACCTCAAGGTCTGGGGTGTTTCGTAATCCTAAGTTGAGTTAGTACTCAATCACTGTAAACTCCAGTGAGGTTAGGCAACTAACTTCACTGGAGTTTACAATTTAATTTTCGTGATAGAGAAGGTAATACCTAAATATGAGCGCTGAAATCGGAAACATTAGCGGTTTAGTCGCGCGACTCCGCAAGGAAATTTCAGGACAAATCTACGATTCAGAGATGAAATTATCAGAGTATTCAACTGATGCCTCAAACTATCGGGTTCGTCCATCACTAGTAGTGACACCACTTAACGGGCAAGAGTTAATTACAGCAGTTGAAATCTCCCATGAATTCAAAGTTCCAGTCACGATGCGCGGTGGGGGAACTTCGATAGCTGGAAATTCAATCGGCACTGGGATTATTATTGATACATCAGTGCATATGAACAAGATACTTGAGATTGATAAAACTTCACAGAGTGCTCGTGTTCAGCCGGGTGTAATACTTTCTAATTTGCAAAGTGCAGCAGCCCCTTTAGGTCTGCACTTCGGCCCAGATCCTTCTACGCAAAATCGAGCAACAATGGGCGGCTTAATCGGAAATAATTCATGTGGCCCACACGCATTGGCTTATGGGAAGACGGCAGATAATGTAATTTCGCTAGATAGCATTGATGGGCGATTACGTAGATTTAAGGCAGGGCGCGGTTTGGATGCAATTCCTGGGTTGTCTAACATTGTAAATAAGAACCTTGCTGTACTTCGAACTGAATTTGGTCAATTTGGTAGACAAGTGAGCGGGTATAGTTTTGAGCATTTGTTACCGGAGAATGGTAATAATTTAGCTGCAGCCCTCACCGGGACTGAAGGAACTCTTTTTGCTCTTCTTGAAGCAGAAATTAAATTGGTTCCAAAATCACCAGCGCTTGCCTTAGTTGTACTTGGGTATGACAGCATGTCAAGTGCTTGTGATGATGTTATGAACTTACTTTCATTTAAACCACTTGCAATGGAAGGCTTAGATAGTCGGCTCATTGATGTAGCACGTCAACACTGGAAGGGCGCTGGCTTTCCAGTCTTGCCCAATGGCCAGGGATGGCTGATGGTCGAAGTAGGTGGAACAAGCATCGACGAGGCACTTCATAATGCAGATAAAATAGCTACTGCCGCAAGTACAAGTAGCACAAGAGTTTTGCCTTTTGGCACAGAGGCTTCAACTTTATGGCGCTTGCGCTCTGATGGCACTGGATATGCCGGACGAACCCTACGTGGTAACCAAGCCTGGCCTGGCTGGGAAGATTCAGCGGTTCCACCCCAGAATTTAG
>Ga0209086_10001065_pt1 | contig 22558 bp, 14 predicted proteins | sample M_130207_XF_Meta_FD_187312 | JGI IMG/M metagenome (GOLD analysis project Ga0209086, IMG submission 187312) | Freshwater microbial communities from Lake Montjoie, Canada to study carbon cycling - M_130207_XF_MetaG (SPAdes) (version 2) | ecosystem: Environmental > Aquatic > Freshwater > Lake... | reverse complement strand
GACGCTGAGTGCCACGCCGATTCCCCGCACGCTGTACCTGGCGCTCACCGGCGCGCGCGACATGAGCACTATCCAGACGCCGCCGCACAACCGGCTGCCGGTGGAGACGGTGGCCACCCCCTACGACGAACGCACTATCCGCGACGCCATTCAGCGGGAGCTCGCCCGCGGCGGCCAGGTGTTTTTCCTGCACAACCGGGTGACGACGATTGAGTCCATGCGGGAGAAATTGCAATCGCTGGTGCCCTCGGCGCGCATCCTCGTCGGCCACGGCCAGATGCCGGCGGACGATTTGGAGGAGGTCATGACCCGGTTTGTGGCGGGCGAAGCGGACGTGCTGCTCTCTACCACCATCATCGAGAGCGGCCTCGATATCCCGAACGCGAACACCATCATCATCGACCGGGCGGACCGTTTCGGCCTGAGCGAACTCTACCAGTTGCGCGGCCGGGTCGGCCGCTACAAGCATCAGGCCTATGCGTATCTGCTGCTGCCGCGCCACGCGCGCCTGCTCACCGACGTGCGCAAGCGCATCAGCGCGATGAAGCAGTACGCCTCGCTCGGCAGCGGGTTCAAGATCGCCATGCGCGACCTTGAAATCCGCGGGGCCGGCAACCTGCTTGGCGCCGAACAGAGCGGCCACATCACCGCCGTGGGATTTGATCTCTACTGCCAGCTGCTCAAGCAAAGCGTCGGCGCCTTGAAAGGGGAGAAAGTCAAACCGCGCGTGGAAGTCCGGCTGACGCTGGATTTTTTGGGCGAAGCCGTTGCCGTGCCGGAAGATTACGTCGCGGAGCCGCCCCATCGCATTGAGATCTATCGTAAGCTGGCGCAGTGCGCGGACAAGCCCGGGCTGGAAGCCCTGCGGGGGGAGCTGCGCGACCGCTTCGGCCCGCTGCCGCCGCCAGTAGAGCAGCTGCTGGCGCTGGGCGGGCTGAGGATGCTCGCCGCTGAAAAGGGCGTGACCGCCATCGAGGTGGAGGACGACAAATTGAAAATCACGCGGCGCGGGGATTTCATCATGCTGGGTGGCAAATTCCCGCGGCTGACCAAGAAAGATTCCAAGGCCCGGATCAAGGAGATCCAGCGGCTGCTGCTCGCGATTTGAATGACGCCGGATTTAGCCGCTTTTGAGTCTGGCTCTCGCTCCCCCTCTCAGTGGGTTCGTATTGCCTCCATACAAGTCGACCCGGGTCGGCCGCTATTACAAACGGCATGATCCTTAGACGGTCACAGCTATTTTACCGGATCAGCGCGCCGTCTTCGGACTCAGTCGGTTTTTAACCACACGGTCTTTAAATACGCCGGCGCGTCCCGGTGGATGGGAAAATCCGGTGGCTGCGGGACGTAATACCGTTGCCGGATTTTCCGTTGCGCACCATGGATTGCCCCTTCGACGGCCGCGAGAAAATCCTCTGGCGGCCAGTCCGCCGCATTGGTGGATGCCAGCAGCACGCCCCCGGGCTTGAGGACGGGCAGGGCGGCGGTCACGAGCCGGCCGTAATCCTTTTCCGCACGGAACGCGCCGTGCTCCTTCGATTGCGAGAACGTCGGAGGGTCGAGGACGATGGCGTCAAACGCGCGCCCTTTTTTCGCCAGCCGCCGCAGCCAGTCGAAGGTATCGCCGTAGATGAAATCGTGCGCCGCCGGATCCAGGCCGTTCCGGGCGAAGTTGCGCTGGCCCCACTCGAGATATTTTTTTGAGAGGTCCAGGCTGGTCGTCCGCGCCCCTGCAGCAGCGGCGCAAAGGGAGAACCCGCAGGTGTAGGCGAAGGTGTTGAGGATTTCAGGTCTTGCCTCCAGTGTCCCGGGGGCTGCGAGGGGAAATCCCGCAGCGATCTGGCCGGTGAGCAGGCGGCGGCGGTTGTCGCGCTGGTCGAGGAACAGGCCGACGGAGTAGCCCTCCTGAAAACTCAGCTCGAAGCGGAGGCCGTTTTCAAGGATTTCAAACCGGTCCGGGGCCTCGCCGCCGAACACCCGCGTCGGCGAGACAAGGGTGGGCGTGGAGCGGCGGACCTGACGCGATAGAATTTTATGATAGGCGCCGTGCGATGCGAAACCCTTCGCGAGACGGGACAGTTCCTCGGTTTGCCGGGCATTTAGGGGCGCGTCGGATTGGGAGAGCAGAAAATCGCCGAGCTTTTCGACGAACCAGCCGGGCCAGCCGTCGCTAGCGCCGTGAATCAGGCGGAAGGCGTTCGTGGCGTCCGGATCGATGAGGGCGGTGCGCAGGGCCTGGCGCGGGTCGGCCTCAAATCCGGCCGGGGCGGAAAAGGTGACGGCGGCGCCGGTGCCCGGATGGGTGAAAGAAATTGCCGCCGCGTGCAGGAAAACGCGCGCCGCCGCGGTGCCGCCATAAAGCGTGTCGCCCAGGATGGGAAAGCCGCTTTCCGCCGCGTGGACGCGGATCTGATGCGTGCGGCCGGTCAGCGGCTCTGCTATCAGCCCCTGAGATCCAGGGCAGCTGGCGGCGATCGAGCGGTCTGGAGGGCCATCTGGAGAGCCGTCTGGAATCGCAGTGAAAAGCGTTTCCGCCGATTCCCCGCCTGCCCCGCCTGCGTATCGTTCCCCGATGCGAACCAGGGGGGTCTTCACTGCGAACGGCAGAGGCGGGGGGGTGCGGTCGGTGAGCAGAAAGTATTTTTTGCGGATGCGGCGGTCGGTGAATTGCTGTGTGAGCGAGCGATTAGCGGCGGGCGTTTTGCCAAAGACCAGCACGCCGCTGGTTTCCTTGTCGAGCCGGTGCAGAATAGAAAGGGAGGACCAGCGCGAGTCGCGGTGTTTGAGCCAGTCGTAAATCCCCTCGCCCGCAAACGGGCCGGGGGCATGCGTGTTCCATCCAGCGGGTTTGGAAACCACCAGCAGGTGCTCGTCCTCATGGATGACGCAGGGGATCATGCCCAGATGAAACCATGTTCCGGCGGCCCATGGAAAGCGCGGAATCAAATAGGTCGCGTATTCACTTCCTAATTCCTTTTGACGACACACCATTTATAGCAGTTCATGTCAACTTTGGAACAGGTAGGGCGCGTCACTCCGTGCGCGCCGGCGTGGTAAACTAGGACGCGTGGGTTGGCAATCGCGGCGGGCAGGGGACTGCCCGCCCTACCTGCCGATGTTCCAAAGTTAAGTTGAACTGCTGTAGGACTCCTGACTCCTGAAAATAATTAAAATCCGTGTTGACAGGGTGGGGTGTGTTCCCTATTTTGTTCGCCGTAGCAAGTTAGTAAAAAGTCAAATGGCCTATTGCCCCTCGGATTTTCAAGTGAAAAGACGTGAGGGGGATGGTTTTTTGTCGTTTTCAACATTGCTTCGGATTTGACTAATGATTTGGGAGCGCCCATGTAGCTCAGTTGGTAGAGCACGTCCTTGGTAAGGACGAGGTCATCAGTTCAATCCTGATCATGGGCTCCATTAAACGAAACGAGCAACGAACGAAACAAAAACGCAGGAGAATAAAATGGCTAAAGAGCAATTTCAGAGAACGAAACCGCACGTCAACGTCGGCACGATTGGTCACGTTGACCATGGCAAGTCCACCTTGACCGCGGCAATTGTCCACACCCAAAGCAAAAAGGGTCTCGCGACTCCTATTTCTTACGCGGATATCACCAAAGGCGGCACGGTGCGTGACGAAAACAAGACCGTGACGATCGCGGTTTCGCACGTCGAATACGAAAGCACCACCCGCCATTATGCTCACGTGGACTGCCCTGGCCATGCGGATTATGTCAAAAACATGATCACCGGCGCCGCGCAGATGGACGGCGCGATTCTCGTCGTCAGCGCCGCGGACGGCCCCATGCCCCAGACGCGCGAACACATCCTTCTCGCCCGCCAAGTCGGCGTGCCGGCCATCGTGGTGTTCCTGAACAAAGTGGACCTCGTGGACGACACGGAATTGTTGGATCTCGTGGAAATGGAAATCCGCGACCTGCTCACCAAGTATGGTTTTCCCGGTGACAAGACGCCCGTCGTGCGCGGCAGTTCCGCGGCGGCGATGGCGGATAAGCCTGAGGGCGAAAAAGCCATTCAGGAGTTGCTGGACGCGGTTGACGCTTTCATCCCGCTCCCGGCCCGCGAAATTGACAAGCCGTTTTTGATGTGCGTCGAAGACGTGTTCAATATCGAAGGTCGCGGCACGGTGGTGACCGGGCGCGTCGAGCGCGGCATCCTCAAGAAGATGGAAGAAGTTGAAATCGTCGGCTTGAAAGACACGGCAAAGACCACGGCCACGGACATCGAAATGTTCCGCAAGCTGCTGGATTCGGCAAGCGCGGGCGATAACGTCGGCGTGCTGCTGCGCGGCACCAAGAAGGAAGATGTCGAACGCGGCATGGTCCTGGCCAAGCCGGGCTCCATCAAGCCGCACACCAAATTCAAGGCGGAAGTTTACGTTTTGACCAAGGATGAGGGTGGCCGTCACACGCCGTTCTTCACCAACTATCGCCCGCAGTTTTATTTCCGCACGTCCGACGTGACTGGCACGCTGACGTTGCCGGCGGGTGTCGAAATGGTCATGCCGGGCGACAACGTCTCTGCAGAAATTGAATTGCAGAAGTCTGTCGCCATGGACAAGGGCTTGAAGTTTGCTATTCGCGAAGGTGGCCGCACCATTGGTTCGGGCATTGTCGTGGAAATCATCGCGTAAGTGGATGTTTAACTTTGGGGGGGCGGAGATTCAATTTCTCCGTCTCCCTTTTTGTCCCAAGGATTGGGCGGATACGGCAGTAGCTCAATTGGTAGAGTAGCGGTCTCCAAAACCGTTGGTTGTGGGTTCAAGTCCCTCCTGCCGTGCCAATCTGCAGACGGAGAGGTGGCAGAGTGGTCTATTGCGGCGGTCTTGAAAACCGCTTTGGGCGAAAGCTCAACGGGGGTTCGAATCCCTCCCTCTCCGCCAAGTCAGGCGGTGAGATGGGTGGGACGCGGGATAGCGGTTCGGCAAGTTTTAAAAATTGTGAACGAATCAATGAAAATTTTAATCTGGGTGGTGGTCATCGGAGCGCTGTTCGGCCTGCTCTGGTGGAAGGGTCAGATCCGCCGCCTGTCGCTGTATGTCCAAGAAACCCGCGAGGAGCTCAGGAAATGTTCCTGGCCCACCTGGGACGAGCTCAAGGGTTCCACCACGCTGGTCATTGTGTCCATCGCCCTGCTGGGCGGATTCACCGTGGCGGTGGATTTCCTCATGAACCTGGTCTTTATCAAGCTCTGATCATGCGCAATCAATGGTTCATCATCCAGACGCTGTCCGGCCAGGAAAACAAGGTCAAGGACAGCATTGAGAAACGCATCAAGTCGGAGGAGATGCAGGACTACGTCAAAGAGGTTCTGGTTCCGATTGAAAAGGTGGTGGAGGTGCGCAATCAGAAGAAGACCGTGTCCAACCGCAAGCTGTGGCCCGGATATGTTTTTGTGGATATGGTGCTGCTCGATGAGAACCATCGCATCATCGAGGCGCCGTGGTATTTCATCAAGGAAACCCAGGGGGTGATCGGGTTTGTGGGCGGCGAACCGCCGGTGCCGACGCCGGCCGCCGAAGTGGACGCCATCAAGGCGCAGATTTCCGCCTCGGAAGAAACGGAAAAACCCAAGGTTAATTTCGACGTCGGCGAGACGATCAAGATCAATAACGGGCCGTTCCTGAATTTCAGCGGGGTGATTGAGGAAATCGACCCGGACCGCGGCAAGCTGAAGGTGACCGTCAATATTTTTGGACGCAACACGCCGGTGGAACTTGAATACTGGCAGATAGAAAAAGCTTAATTATTTTTATGGCAAAGAAAGTTACAGGACAAATTAAACTGCAGATTGCCGCTGGTCAGGCAAATCCCGCGCCCCCCGTCGGCCCGTCGCTCGGTCAGCACGGCGTCAACATCATGGCGTTCTGCAAAGAATTCAACGCGGTGACAAAGAATGATGCGGGGCTTGTAATCCCTGTCGTCATCACCGTTTACCAGGACAAGTCGTTCACGTTCATCACCAAGTCGCCGCCCGCGTCCATCCTTCTTAAAAAAGCCGCCGGCATCACCGCCGGATCCAAAGTCCCCAACAAGGACAAGGTCGGCAAGGTGACGCGCAAGCAGATCCTGGACATCATCAAGATGAAGTCCAAGGACATGAATTATTCCACTGAAGAAGCGGCCGTCCGGATTATTTCCGGCACCGCGCGCAGCATGGGAATTGAAGTGGTCGGTTAATGCAATAAAACCGCGGGAGAGCCTCCGGGCTCGATTGCACCGCACAAAACAAAATGCCCAGTAAACGATTCAAGAAAGCCCTCGAAGTGGTGGACGCCAAGAAGGCGTATGCGCTCAAGGACGCCGTCGGCGTTCTCATCAAATTCCCCAAAGCCAAATTTAACGAGACGATTGATCTCGCGTTCCGCCTCGGCGTGGACCCGAAGCAGTCCGATCAGATGGTGCGCGGCACGGTGCCCTTGCCCCACGGCAGCGGCAAGACGGTCCGCGTGCTGGTGTTCGCGCGCAGCGGCGCCGCGGCAGATGCCGCCAAGGCGGCAGGCGCGGAAAACGTGGGCTTCGAGGACATGATCGCCAAGTGCGTGGGCGGCTGGACGGATTTTGACGTGGCGATCGCCACCCCGGATGCGATGATCGAGGTCCGCAAGCTGGGCAAGGTGCTGGGACCGCGCGGCCTGATGCCCAATCCGAAAACCGGCACGGTGACCGAAGACACCGCCAAGGCGGTGAAGGAAGTCAAGGCCGGCCGGGTGGAATTCAAGACAGACAAGGCGGGCAATGTGCACGTGATCGTGGGCAAGGCATCGTTTAAGCCGGAACAGCTGGAGGAAAACGCGCGCGCCGTGATCGAGGCCGTGGCCAAGGCCCGCCCGACCAGCGTCAAGGGCGATTACATCAGCTCCTGCACGCTGTCAGCGACGATGAGTCCGCCCGTGCGTGTGGACATCCGCGAATTCCTGAACAATTAACCCTCATTTTCCCATGCGTGCTGAAAAACAAATATTGACGAAGGAATATGCCGCCCGGTTGAACGGATCGCCGTTCTTCATCGTGGTCGGTTATCAGGGCCTCAAGGTCTCCCATCTGACCGAGCTGCGGAAGCGTCTGAAGACGGCGGGGGCGGAGATTCATGTGGTGAAGAACTCGGTTTTCCTCATCGCGGCCAAGGAAGCCGGCGTGGCGGAGCTCAACGGCTCCCTGGCCGGGCAGATGGCCGTGGTCACCGGGCAAAAGGACATTTCCGCCGCAGCCAAGGCGCTGAAAAACTTCGCGGCCGAGTTCGACAAGCTGAAGCTCAAGTTCGGTTACTTGAATAATCAGCGTCTGGAATCCGCGAGCCTCATCGCTCTGGCGGACCTGCCCAGCATCGACGTGCTGCGCGCCAAGCTGCTGGGTCTGTTCAATGCGCCGGCCACCAAGCTGGTGACGCTGATCAACACGCCGGCGTTGCAGCTGGCTCAGGTCATCAAGGCCAAATCAGAAAAGACCGAATAACAATTTCCGGTTTGAGATTTCAAACCGGGGAACCAACCAACAACAACAACGTAAATCGTCGGTTCACGGGCCGTGAACTGAAATGCGCCCCGGCCGGGGCGGACGACGAGACGACTGAAAGAAAAACATATGGCTGACCTCGCAAACATTGTAGAAGAATTAAGCAAGCTGACGGTGATTGAAGCCGCTGACTTGGTTAAACAACTTGAAACCAAATGGGGCGTTTCTGCCGCCGCGCCGGTTGCGGTGGCTGCTGCTGGCGGCGGCGCTGCTGCTGCGGCTCCGGCCGAAGCCAAGGACGCGTTTGACGTGATCCTCGTTTCCGTTCCGGCCGACAAGAAGATTGCCGCTATTAAGGCGGTTCGTGAAATCAAGGCCGGCCTCGGTCTGGCGGAAGCCAAGGCGCTGGTCGAAGGCGCTCCCAAGCCCGTGCTGGAAGGCGCGAACAAGGCGGACTCCGACGCCGCCAAGAAGAAGCTGGAAGAAGCGGGCGCGAAAGTCGACGTCAAGTAATTGCCGGTGGATCGGGGCGGCGGTTCTCACCCAGTGGGGCCGCCGTCCTCCTCCCGCGTCATCGCGGGCGCAGTTTTTTGAATTTTGAGTCATTCAATCGGGTTCGTAAAATCAATTTTAGTTGTGGCAGGTTCGTCGCGGGACGCGGCGGGCTTGCCTTGTGTCGTTAAGTAGAATTTACCGGCCCGGCGCTGTTGCCGTGCCCAACCAGAAAGCCCAAATGCCATTGAGAGCCACAGAACGTATCAACTTCGGCAAAATCAAAGAGATTGTCGTGCCGCCGAACATGATCGAGTTGCAGACCAATTCCTACCGGGAGTTCCTGCAAGCCGATGCGTCCCCCAAAAAACGCCTCAAACATGCCGGCTTGGAATCCGTCTTCCGCGAAGTGTTTCCCATCGAGAGCTACGATGGCAAGTGCGTGCTGGACTATGATTCGTATGAGATTGGCGCGCCCAAGCTCGACTGGTTGGAATGCCTGCGCGAAGGCCTGACCTACGGCGCGCCGCTCTACGTCACCTTCCTGCTCAAGGAGGAGGCCAAGACCGCCAAGCAGGAAAAGGTGTTCATGGGCGAATTGCCCCTGATGACCCCCCAGGGCACCTTTGTCATCAATGGCGCCGAACGCGTGGTGGTCAGTCAGCTGCATCGCTCGCCCGGCATCGCCTTCGAAGCCACGCAGCATCCCAACGGAAAGTTGCTGCACAGCTTCCGCGTCATTCCGGACCGCGGCTCCTGGTATGAGGCGCAGTTCGACACCAGCGATCTGCTCTACGTCTATCTGGACCGCAAAAAACGCCGCCGGAAATTTCTGACCTCCACCCTGTTCCGCGCCCTCTCCTTTCTGGATGTCGAGGGCAGCGTCAACCTCAAGAGCAAGGACAACGGCGAGAAGACCCGGGGTTCGGATGAGGAAATTCTCAAGCTGTTTTACGACATCGAGGAACTCACGCTCAAGGAAGCGGAGAAGCTCGAGGACCTCCCCAACCGGGTTCTCATCCATGATGCGACCGACGAGGAAAAGGGGCTGGTGGTGGCGCGCGCGTTTGAGCCGCTGTCCAAGGCTGTCATCAAGCAGATCGCCGAACTGGGCATGACCAAAATCAAGGTCGTGGACACCTCGGTGGACGAGGGCATCATGATCAAATGCCTCAAGAAGGATCCGGCCAAGAACGAAGAGGAAGCGCTGAAGGATATTTATCGTCGCCTGCGCCCTGGAGATCCGCCCACGGCTGCCAACGCCCGCGCGTTGCTCAAGCGTTTGTTCTTCGATCCGAAGCGCTACGATTTGGGCCGTGTCGGTCGTTATAAAATCAACCAGAAGCTCGGCCTGAAGGACAAGCAGGAATCGCGCATTCTGATGAAGGAGGACCTGGTCGCCGCGACCAAGTACCTGCTCCGCCTCAAAAAAGGCGAAGGCAGCGTGGACGACATCGATCATCTGGGCAGCCGTCGCATCCGCACGGTGGGCGAATTGCTCGCCAACCAGTGCCGCGTGGGTCTGGCGCGCACCGAGCGCCTTGTCAAGGAACGCATGACGTTGTTCGATCAGAGCATCGAGCAGATGATGCCGCAGAAGCTCATCAACCCGAAGGCGCTGTCCGCTGTCATCCGTGATTTCTTTGGCCGCAGCCAGCTGTCGCAGTTCATGGACCAAATCAATCCGCTCGCAGAGCTCACCCACAAACGCCGCTTGTCGGCGCTTGGACCGGGCGGTCTCTCGCGCGACCGGGCTGGCTTTGAAGTCCGCGACGTGCATCCCTCGCATTACGGCCGCATTTGTCCGATTGAAACGCCGGAAGGCCCGAACATCGGCTTGATCGCCTCGCTGGCGACCTTTGCGCGCATCAATGATTTCGGCTTTCTCGAGACTCCCTACCGCAAGGTCGAGAATGGCCGCGTCACCAATCACATCGATTACCTCACCGCCGACCGCGAGGAGCAGTTCATCGTCGCCCAGGCTAATTCCCTGATCGATGACAAGGGTCAGTTCCTGACCGAGCGCGTGGTCTGCCGTGCGCGCACGGACTTCGTAGACGTGGAGCCGGCCAAGGTGGACTACATGGATGTTTCGCCCAAGCAGCTCGTCTCAATCGCGGCGTCGCTGATTCCGTTCCTCGAACATGACGATGCGAACCGCGCTCTGATGGGTTCGAACATGCAACGCCAGGCGGTGCCGCTGCTCGTCACGGACGCGCCGCTGGTGTCCACCGGTCTCGAAGACCGTGTGGCCCGGGATTCCCGCGCTGTCGCTGTCGCTGATGAAAGCGGCAAGGTCGCTTCCGTCACCGGCAATCAGATCATCATCACCGCGGACGGCAAGCTCCCTGAATCGAAAAAGAAAATCAAACACGATCCGGAAAACGGCGTGTGGATCTACCCGATCCGGAAATTCATGCGGTCCAATGCGGCGACCTGTATCAACCAGAAAATCCTGGTCAAGAAAGGCGATCACGTCAAAAAAGGACAGGTCATTGCCGACGGCCCCTGCACGGAGAACGGCGAGCTCGCGCTCGGCCGCAACGTGCTGGTCGCGTTCATGCCGTGGAATGGCTACAACTTCGAGGACGCCATCCTCATCAGTGAAAAGATTGTCAAAGAAGACATCTTCACCAGCATCCACATTGACGAGTTCGAGGTGGCCGCCCGCGACACCAAGCTCGGGCCTGAGGAAATCACCCGCGACATCCCGAATCTCGGCGATGAAGCGCTCAAAAATCTCGCCCCGGACGGCGTCATCCGCATCGGTGCGGAAGTGAAGCCCGGCGACATCCTGGTCGGCAAAATCACCCCGAAATCTGAGACGGAACTGGCGCCGGAAGAGCGTCTGCTCCGGGCGATTTTCGGCGAGAAGGCCGCCGACGTGAAGGACACCTCCCTGAAGGTTCCCTCGGGCACCTACGGCATCGTCATGGATGTGAAGGTCTCCTCCAAGAAGGATGGCGAACGCACGACCAAATCCGCTTCCAGCGAGGAGAAACGCCACGCCAAGCAGATTGAGGACGACCACAAGAAAAAAGTGGACGAATTGAGCGACCAGTTGACGGAAGCGCTGAGCAATATTCTGCTCGGCGAAAAAATCCCGCTCGACGTGGTCAACTCCGAGACCGGGGAAATTATCATCCCGGCCAACCGCAAGATTACCAAGACGCTGCTGCGCAAGCTGGCGATGGTGTACGACCGCATCGAGATCGATCCCTCGCCCATCCGCAACAAGATCAGCGAAATCATCGGCCAGTTCAAAAAACGCTTCGACGACTTGCAGATGCAATACGACGAAGAAATGGAGCGCGCCGAGGCGGGAGAAGGCGTGGAAGCCGGCATCGTCAAATCGGTCAAAGTCTACATCGCCTCCAAGCGCAAGCTGTCCGTCGGGGACAAGATGGCCGGCCGCCACGGCAACAAGGGCGTGGTCGCCAAGATCGTCAAGGAGGAAGACATGCCCCATCTGGCGGACGGAACGCCGGTGGAAATCGTGCTCAATCCGCTGGGCGTGCCCAGCCGTATGAACGTCGGCCAGGTGTTGGAAACGCATCTGGGCTGGGCGGCGAAAATCCTGGGCCTGAAGTTTGCGACGCCGGTCTTTGACGGCATCAAGGAGAAGGACATCCGCGGCTACCTCAAGCAGGCCGGATTGCCGGAGCATGCCAAGACGCATCTGTTCGATGGCCGCACGGGCGACCAGTTCGACCAGGAAATCGTCGTCGGCTACATCTACATGATGAAGCTCGGCCATTTGGTGGCGGACAAGATTCACGCCCGGGCAGTGGGCCCCTATTCCCTCGTCACCCAGCAGCCGCTGGGCGGCAAGGCGCAATACGGCGGTCAGCGCTTCGGCGAAATGGAAGTGTGGGCGATGGAGGCCTACGGCGCGGCGTACACGCTCCAGGAGCTGTTGACCGTGAAATCCGACGACGTCCAGGGCCGCACGCGCATCTACGAGAGCATCGTCAAGGGCGACAATTCGCTCGAGGCGGGCATCCCCGAATCGTTCAACGTGCTGGTGAAGGAAATGCAGTCGCTCGGCCTCGATGTGAAGGTCGGTTACACCAATCCGGTGGATGAACCCGCCGAAACCGTCACTGAACTGACGGCCCTTAGTTAATGGAAGGAACTTTGCGTATGACCAACAGTAAAGAAAACGCCCGCGAATTGCTCGGCCTCGAAAAAGTCAACCAGGTGGATTACATCGGGATCACTCTCGCCTCGCCCGATGCCATCCGCTCGTGGAGCAAGGGGGAGGTCAAGAACCCCGAAACCATCAATTACCGGACCTTCAAGCCGGAAAAGGGCGGCCTTTTCTGCGAGCGCATCTTCGGCCCCGTCAAGGACTGGGAATGCTCCTGCGGCAAGTACAAGCGCATCAAGCACCGCGGCATCGTCTGCGACCGCTGCGGCGTGGAAGTGACGATGGCCCGGGTGCGTCGCGAACGCATGGGCCACATTGAACTGGCCGTGCCGACCTGTCACATCTGGTTCTTCAAGTGCATGCCCTCGCGCATCGGCCTGGCGCTGGACATGACCGCGCGCCATTTGGAGCGGGTGATTTATTACGAGGATTATCTGGTCATCGATCCGGGCAACACCCCGCTCAAGCCGCATCAGCTGCTGAGCGAGCTCGAGTGCCGCGAGGCGCGCGAGACCTACGGCGCCGAGGCCTTTGTGGCCAAGATGGGCGCGGAAGCCGTGCGGGAAGCGATGGAGCGGGTGGACCTGGTCAAGGGCGCCGAGGAGTTGGAGCGCGCCATGACGGAGACCAAGAGCAAGCAGATCCGCAAGAAGCTCGCCAAGCGCATCAAGCTGTTGCAGGGGCTGCACTCGTCCAAAAGCCGCCCGGAATGGATGATTCTCACGGTGCTGCCGGTCATCCCGCCGGACCTCCGTCCGCTGGTGCCGCTCGAGGGCGGGCGTTTTGCGACCTCGGACTTGAATGATCTTTACCGCCGTGTCATCAACCGGAATAACCGGCTTAAGACACTGCTCCAGCTCAAGACCCCCGAGGTCATCATCCGCAACGAGAAGCGCATGTTGCAGGAAGCCGTGGACGCGCTGTTTGACAACGGCCGCCACGGGCGCCCGGTCACCGGCGCCGGCAACCGGTCGCTCAAATCCCTGAGCGATATGCTCAAGGGCAAGGGCGGGCGTTTCCGTCAGAACCTGCTCGGCAAGCGCGTGGATTACTCCGGCCGCTCGGTCATCGTGATCGGGCCGGAGCTCAAATTGAACCAGTGCGGTCTGCCCAAGAAGATGGCCCTGGTGCTGTTCGAACCGTTCATCATCCGCCGCCTGAAGGAGCTCGGCTACGTGCACACCGTGCGCAGCGCTAAGAAGATGATCGAACGCCAGACCCGCGAGGTCTGGGATGTTTTGGAAGAGGTCATCAAGGGCCACCCCGTGCTGCTCAACCGCGCACCGACCTTGCACCGCTTGTCCGTGCAGGCGTTCGAGCCGATGCTCATCGAGGGCGAGGCGATCCGCATTCATCCTCTGGTCTGTACCGCCTACAACGCCGATTTCGACGGCGACCAGATGGCCGTTCACGTCCCGTTGTCGGTCGAGGCGCAGATGGAAGCGCGCCTGCTGATGATGGCCACCAACAACATCTTCTCGCCCTCCTCGGGCAAGCCGATCATCACCCCCACGCAGGACATCACGCTCGGCTGCTATTATGTCACGGCGGAGCCGCGCAAGGCCGCGCCGGCCGATTCCCGGGATCTCCCGCTGTTCGGCTCCAAACTGGAGGTCCAGTTTGCCTACGACGACGGGGCGTACAAGACGCACGACCGGATTCGCCTGGCCAATCCGGATCTGGGCCGCAAGACCGTTTTCGGCGATGCCACCAAGAAAATCATCGAGACCACCGTCGGCCGCGTTCTGTTCAGCGAAATCTGGCCGGAGGAGCTGGGCTTTTACAACCGCTCCGCCGGGAAAACCCAGTTGGGCGATTTGATCTGGAAATGCTACAAGTTTGCCGGTCACGAGAAAACCGTGATCATGCTCGACAAGCTCAAGGAGCTCGGCTTCCGCGAGGCCACCAAGTCCGGCGTCTCCATCGGCATCGATGACATGATCATCCCGAAGGAGCGCGACCAGGAGATTGAGGCCGCCCACAAGCAGATCCGCGAGGTGGAAAAGCAGTACCGCAAAGGCGTGATCACCCCGGGCGAGCGTTACAACAAGATTGTCGACGTCTGGACGCATTGTACCGACCAGATTTCCAGCGTCATGTTCCGCACCCTGGAGCAGAACCAGGGCAAGAAGGAATACAACCCCGTCTATCTGATGGTGGATTCCGGCGCCCGCGGTAACAAGCAGCAGGTCCGTCAGCTCGCCGGGTTGCGCGGCCTCATGGCCAAGCCCAGCGGCGACATCATCGAGAAGCCGATTCTCGCGAACTTCCGCGAGGGCCTCTCGGTTCTGGAATACTTCATCTCCACCCATGGCGCCCGCAAGGGTCTGGCTGACACCGCGCTCAAAACCGCCGACTCGGGTTACATGACCCGCAAGCTGGTGGACGTGTCGCAGGATGTCATCATCCAGGAAAAAGATTGCGGCACCACCAACGGCATCTGGGTCTCCGCCGTGTATGAGGGCGAGGACGAGGTGGTCAAGCTGGCCGACCGGATCGTCGGACGGTTCTCCTGCGAAGACATGGTCAACCCGACCAACCCCAAGGAATTCCTGATTCGTGCGAATGAGGAGATCGACGAGGACAAGGCCAAGCGGCTGGAAGCCACGGCCATCGACCGGATGCGCATCCGGTCCGTGCTCACCTGCGAAAGCAAGCACGGCATCTGCATTCACTGCTACGGCCGCAGCCTGGCAACCGGCGCGCTGGTCAAGCTCGGTGAGGCGACCGGCATCGTGGCCGCTCAATCCATCGGCGAACCCGGCACCCAGCTCACCATGCGTACGTTCCACATCGGCGGCACGGCGGCGCAGGTGTTCAAGATCCCGCAGATCAAGTCCAAGCACGACGGCACCATCCGTTTCAATGAACTCCGCGTCGTCCAACTGGAGGACGGAAACAACATCGTCCTGAATAAAAACGGCACGATCTCCATCCACGACGACACCGGGCGCGAGTTGGAAAACCACACCATCGTCATCGGCGCGGTCATCTCCTTCAAGGACGGCTCCACCATCAAGAAGGGGGACACGTTCGTGCAGTGGGATCCGTACAACGTCCCGATTCTTTCCGAGAAAGCCGGCCGGATCAAATTCCATGACATCATCGAAGGCGTGACGATGAAACAGGAAATGGACGAGACGACCAGCCAGGAGGCGATGGTCATCATCGACCACAAGGAAGACCTGCATCCCCAGATCATCATCAGCGACGACAAGGGCGAAGTCGTGGCCAACTATCCCATCCCGTCCGGGGCGCACATCGTGCTCCATGAAGGCGACAAGATTGTGGCCGGCACCCTGATGGCCAAGACCCCGCGCAAAAGCGCCAAGACCAAGGACATCACCGGCGGTCTGCCGCGGGTGGCGGAATTGTTCGAGGCGCGCCGTCCCAAAGACGCCGCGGAAATCTCCAAGATCGACGGCCTGGTGGACTTCGGGGCGAGCGTGCGCGGCAAGCGCTGCATTCTCATCAAGGACCTTCAGACCAACATGGAGGAGGAACACCTCATCCCCATCGGCCGCCACGTCATCGTCTTCAAGGGCGACATGGTCAAGAAAGGCCAGCAGCTCACCGAAGGGCCCATGGACCCGCACGAAATCCTCGACGTCTGCGGACCGCAGGAGCTTCAGGAGCATCTGGTCGGCGAAGTCCAAGAGGTCTATCGCCTGCAGGGCGTGACCATCAACGACAAGCACATTGAAATCATTGTTCGCCAGATGCTGCGCAAGGTGCGCATCACCGAGGCGGGCGACACCCAGTTCCTCTGGGGCGAACAGGTGGACAAGCTCGAATTCGAGGCTGAAAACCAGCGCGTGGACAAGATGGGCGGCAAGCCGGCCGAAGCGTCCCCCGTGCTGCTTGGCATCACCAAGGCGTCGCTCGAAACCGACAGCTTCCTGAGCGCGGCGTCCTTCCAGGACACCACCCGGGTTCTGACCGAGGCGGCCACCCGCTCCAAGATCGACAATCTGCGCGGCTTCAAGGAAAACGTCATCATGGGCCACATCATCCCGGCCGGCAGTGGTTTTGATTATCATCGCAAGGTGCAGATCAAGGCGCTGGTCGAAATCCCGGATGAACCGGAGCCCGAAGAGACGGTGGAAGCCGTCGAGTACGAGAATCCGTTGCTCGCATAAATCGTAATCCTCATTCAAAAAAGGCGGCTGGGAAACCAGCCGCCTTTTTTGCGTGCCCCCCCCAACCGAATACATCAAAAAATGATTGACTCAAAATAAGACATGTCTATCATCACATCGTCTTGGAACGTTTGAACGGAAAGCACCCTGTGGGGAAGATTTAATCTATAACGAGGTGTCGTTCAAACCTTTGGAGAAAAAATAAATAAAAAATAAATAAAAAACAAAAATGAAAACCATTAAATTCTTAACAACGGCAGCGGTTGCCCTGGCAGTTTTTGCCTCGGTGAGTTTTGCCGCACCGATCAAAATCATTATCGGCACCACCAATCAACTCGACATTCCGTACACCGGGAAATTGAATCACAACGCCAAATTATTTCTCGGCAACTACCAGCTCAATTGGACGCAGGCAGAAAAAGGCGCTGACGTGTTTGCCGATCTGCCGGGCGATATCACCGCCGGCACTTATGTGCTGAAGATGAATGGCAAGAAGCGTGAGGTCTCCGTGGGGCCGTTCGTCGCGGAAGTGGGTCTGACCAATCTCATTGATGCCGAGGTGACGCGCGCCAACACACAGGAAGCGGGCTTGACCAACATGATCACGACCCTTTCCAACAGCACGTTCAAGGCTTTCATGTCGTATAAGGCAGTTGAATCTGTTGTGTCTCCCACGAACAACTTTTTGTTTCCCGAGATGTCGACGGAAGACGGATCAACCACATGGACGACCGATAGCGGTGCCTCTTTTGTGATCCCGACCGCTGGAACGTATCAGGTGGGCTTTCAGGTTGACTTGAAAAGCACTGAACCCGTCACCTCTCCTTACGAAATTCATGTGAACAGGAATGATGGCTCGAGCACCTATTCGGTTTATTCCTGTTATTATTATGAACCCGGATCTCATGCAGGTCAGGTTATTCTTAGTTTCAATGCCGGTGATATCGTCACGCTTCAAAACTCGAGCGAAGTGCGCAATATTGAAATCTGGAGCAGCTCGCTCTATATCCTTCAGATCAAATAATCCTGAGTCTTTATAAATCAATCCGCGCCGCCTTATACGCGGCGCGGATTTTTTAATTTAAATTGCGTGGCGTGTCGGGTTGAATCCGGGACAAGGCGTCGGGTTCGGGTCTTGCCCCTTGACGCCTTGGCGGTTAATCCGGGCTTTCAATAGCCGTTCTTGGCAACTGCGGGACAGGTGGGGCGCATTCCTCCGTGCGCGCCGTCGTGGTAAACCAGTCCGCGTGGATTGACAACGGGGGCGGGCAGGGGCTGCCCGCCCAACCGCTGATGTCACAAGGTTAAGTTGAACTGCCATAGTTCCGGTTTAGATCGTTTTCAGCCCATCGGGCAATGGGTTCCAATCGTTCGAATGGCGGGATGCTGCAGCGTTTGAGCTCGGGTGCAGTTTTTAAACCCGACCTCCGAAGCCGCGCGCGATATTTGGGTTTCCGGTGTGGGAGGAGGGAGTGCCTGTGTCCCGCAGGAGTCCTGAAATACTTTTGCTTTTCAACCCCGCGCTGAAAGGATTTAATGGGCTGAACTTGATGAGACGATTTCCCGCCATGGCCGCCGCCGCGTTTCTGTGCGCGATTTTTCAATTGGCCGCCCGGGCGCAGGAGGAGCCAGTCTGGGAAGTCTGGGCGCTGCACCAGATCCTCCCCGAATCCCCCGAGGGGAAGATCGAGTTCGACCTGGCCGCCAACACGGCCCAAGGCACCAATGGCATCTGCATCCGCTATGGCACGGCGGTGCTGACGGCGGACACCGCAACGGTGAACCGGGATACGGGCGAGGCCGTGGCCGACGGTCGGGTGCGCATCGAGCAGGGCGACCAGCTCTGGGTGGGCGACCATATCCGCTACAATTTCAAGACGCACCAGATGCAGAGCGACCAGTTTCGCACGGGCAAGCCGCCGGTGTTCGCCGCCGGGGAACGGCTCCAGGGCGACCTGACCAATCAGACGTACATCGCCCGCCATGCGATTGTGACCACCGATGACGCCCGTCAGACGGCCACCCATGTCCGGGCCAGCCGCATCCGGATCGTCCCCGGCAAATACATGGAGATGTGGAATGCCGTGCTGTTCGTGGAGCGGGTGCCGGTGTTTTATTTTCCGTATTACCGGCGCTCCCTCGGGCCGCATGCGGGCAATTGGACGTTCACCGTCGGCGACCGCACCACCTACGGCCCGTTCGTCCTGAACACCTACAGCTGGTGGCTGAATGATGCGGTGGATGGCCGGCTGCATCTGGATTACCGCGAGAAGCGCGGCCTCGGGCTGGGGCCGGATGCGGACCTGCACCTGGGCCGGTGGGGGGAGGCGAATTTCAAATATTATTACACGCATGATCTGGATCCCTCAGCGGGCACGAACGGCCTGCCGGACTACGGCGCGGTTCCCCAGGAGCGGCAGCGGGTCTATCTCGGCTGGCAGGCGACCCCGGCCACGAATCTGAACCTCAAGGCGCTGGTGAATTACCAGAGCGACGCCTATCTGGAACATGATTTTTTTGAGGGCGACTATCTTCAAAACCCCCAGCCGAACACGTTCTTCGAGCAGAACCAGTATGGGGACAACTGGAGCCTCGATGCGCTCACCACCCCGCAGCTCAACAATTTTTTCAATCAGGTCGAACGCCTGCCCGATGTGCGCCTCACCGGTTTCCGGCAGCCGGTCGGGGACTCGCCAGTCTATTACGACAGCCAGAGCTCGGCCGGCTATTATAAAATGTATTTTGCCGAAACCAATGGCGCCACCCCGCTGCCCGCCTATTCGGCCGGGCGGGTGGACACCTTTCATCAGCTGCTCCTGCCGTGGACGTTTTTTAACTGGCTGAACATCACCCCGAATGTCGGCGGCCGGATGACGTACTACACCGCTGAAGCCGGCCTGGGCGGCACCAACACCGAGGCCTGGCGCGCGGTGTTGAACACCGGCGTGGGGGCGTCCTTCAAGGCCTCGCAGCTCTGGGCGGGCGCCAGGAATTCCTTCTGGGACGTGGACGGGCTGCGCCACATTTTTGAGCCGTCGGTGAATTATGTGTTCGTGCCTAAGCCCAGCCAGGCCCCCTCGCAGCTGCCGCAGTTCGATTCCGCGCTGCCCAGCCTGGGACTGTTGCCAGTGGGATTCCCCGACTACAACAACCTGGATTCCATCGACAGCCAGAACGTCGTCCGCCTCGGAGTTCACAACGGGCTCCAAACCAAACGCGACGGCCAGATTGACACCCTGGTGGACTGGAACCTGACGATGGACTGGCGGATCAACCCCAGCGGGACCCCGAGCAATCTGGATGAGCCCTTCAGCCCGCAGCAGACCTTCAGCGATCTTTACTCTGAGCTCCGGTTCAAGCCGCGCTCATGGGTCACCCTGGATTCCCAGACGCGCTTGGACGTGAACACCTCCGATCTGAATTTTGCGTATGACCAGGTCACCTTCATGCCCGGGGACCGCTGGAGCTGGGGCCTCGGCTACTGGTATTTGCGGCAGGGCTTCGACGGCTTCACCACCGGCAGCGATTACCTCACCACCACGGCGTTCTACCGGCTGGATGATAATTGGGGGTTGCGCGCGACGGAGAATTTCAACATCGAGGACGGCCGCTTGCAGCAGCAGTTTTACACGGTCTACCGCGATATGCGGAGCTGGACGGGCGCGCTGACCTTCCGCGTGCAGGACAACAGCACGGGTCCGACCGACTACACCATCGCCTTCACCTTCTCGCTCAAGGCCTCGCCCAGTCGCCGGGTGGGCGATGACACTGTGGATCCGTACCATCTCGTGGGTCAGTAGGGGCCCCGGGGCGCACACGATTTCAGGGCGCTCGCGAATGCCCCGGGGGAGAACGAGCTTGCGTCCGTTGACTTTGACAAAGTCTGCGTGAATTTATCCCGAATTCCGAAGTAGGTCAGGCTCGCGCGCAGCCCCTCCCCCTCGCCCCGCAAACCAAACGCCTCCTTTCCCCGCCCTCAGCGCGCCATTCGTATCCCATTTCGGAATGCGGGTTCAAGACTTCTCCTCATGCTATGGCAGTTCAACTTTACCTTGGGACATCGGCGGGTAGGGCGAGCGGTCCTCTGCCCGCCGCCGTTGCCAATCCACGGGTGCGGGTTTAACACGACGGCGCGCTCGGAGTGTCGCGCCCTCCCTGTCCCAAAGTTGCCAAGAACGGTTCTATCGCGCCCGCACCGACGCGGGCGCTGGTGTGTCGCAGCGCGACAAATTTTACCCTGCCGGATCAATCGAGATGAAACACTTCTTTGAGCGGCGTGGCGACGGGGGAATGATCGGGATGCACTACCATGAGGGGCGCCATGGCGTCCCACCATTTCCGGACGACGGGCGAGTGGGGCAGGGCGGCGGCGGTGTTCCTCAGGGCTAGTTTCTGGACGGCGAACAGGGTCCCGGTTTCCTCATCGAGAAAAATCGAGTAGTCCGAAATGCCCGCCGCCTTCAATTCCGCCGCCAGCGCGGGCCAAAGCTCGTCGTGGCGTTTTTTGTATTCCGCCGCCACCCCCGGCTTCAGCTGCATTTTGAAGGCGTGCCGCATCTAATAGTAGTTATTGCTGGCTCTTCAAATACGTGCCGAATCCAATCACGATGGTTGAAAGAATGAGTGTGACGATGCCGCCGGCGATGAGCAGGTGGGCTTTTTTGCTGGATCCCTTCCACTCATGCAAAATCCAGCCCCACATAGTGCTGAAGATGATGATGCTGGCCATGTGCAGCGTCCACGAGGCGAAGCTGAACTTGCCCATCTGCGTCTCGCCCATCGTGTAGAAGAAGAATTGGAAATACCAGCAGGTGCCGGCCAGAGCCGAAAACAGATAGTTGGCGAATGCGGGAATCTTTAAGTCGGACACAATGCCCCCGCTGGCCCGTGCCTCCGCGCCATGTTCGCTGCCGCCCAATCCTCCGTGGTGCGCGTGCTCCTCCCGGACGTGCGCCGCAAGGTATTGATAGCCGGTGCGGTTCTTGATGTTCAATAGCACGCACCAGATGAAGTTGGTCGTAAAGCCGCCGGCCAGCACCACGACCAGCTTCGGCAGACCCGTCCACAGCGTGGAAGTTCCTGCCGCCTTGGCGGCATCCCCGATGGGATTCCCCGCCGTCAGGGCGAACGAAAAACACGCGCTCATCACGCCGGAGAACGTCGCGACCATCAGGCCTTTTTTGAAATTGAATTCCTTGATGAACTTTTTCTTCTGTTCCGCCGGCATTTCCCGCTCCTTGGTGAAGCCGGCCATCGCAGCGATGGCAATGCCCAGCAAGCAAACCCCCACGCCAGCAAGAGTGACCTGGCCGGGCCGCGAACTGGCGATTTCCATGATGCTTGCCCCCACGGGCAGGCTTGGCATGAATTGTTTGAAGATCGGCGGGACCAGTGTCCCAAATGCCGCGCAGTAGCCCAGCGCCACCCCCATGCCCAGCGACATCCCGAGATAACGCATGGTCAAGCCGAAGGTGAGCCCGCCAAAGCCCCACAGCGCGCCGAAGAAATACGTCCAGAAGAGCGTGCTGCCGGATTGCTGCTTTAACACGCCCATGAGGTCATTGGTCATGAAATAGGCAAATGCCCAGGGGCAAATCACCCACGAAAAGAAACCGCCCACCAGCCAGTAAGTTTCCCAAGACCATTTTTTAACCCCGCGATAGGGAACATAAAAGCTTCCGGAAGCGAGACCGCCCAGCCAGTGAAAAAGAACGCCGAGAATAGGATTACCCATAATTTTTTGGTGATGGTTGTGATTTTAGACTGCGCCGTTATCCGCGTTTGGACAAGACATTCTTTTCGTGATCCTTCACTTCTGCCAGCCAGGCATCGCCCACTGGGACGCCCTGCTGTTCGCAGTAATGATCCCAGATGGCGCCGAAGGGCAGGGACTTGGCTTCCTCCTGCAGCGCGAGGCGCGTGGTGTAATCGCCCGCCGCTTCCGCGGTCCGGATCAGCGGGGTTTCGAGCAGCCCGATCAGCAGCGCGCGGATCATATTGCGCGTGCCGATGGTCCAGGCGGCAATCCGGTTGATGCTCGCGTCGAAATAATCCAGGCCAATGTGGACCCGCTTTTCATATCCGTTCGCCACGATTTCGCGGGCGATGGCCAGCAGGTCGTCGTTCAGCGTCACGACGTGGTCGCTGTCCCAGCGCACGCCGCGGCTGACGTGCAGCAAAATCTCCGGCAGGTATTGCATCACGCTGGAAATCTTGTCCGCGATGCCCTCGGTGGGGTGATAGTGACCGGCGTCCAGGCACAGCAGCTTCTTCCGGCTGATCGCGTAGCCGAGATAAAATTCATG